>LSQX01202375.1_pt1 | contig 32574 bp, 24 predicted proteins | sample 654561 | NCBI WGS metagenome assembly LSQX01 (sample SAMN04489861, study PRJNA283612) | anaerobic digester metagenome | isolation source: 4 biogas reactors fed with cattle manure at either 37C or 55C with and... | place: Denmark: Kongens Lyngby | collected 2014 | reverse complement strand
AGAACCATAGCATTGGCAACTTTCCCGTGTTCCATGTTTTGGGGGTGTTAACATTAGTAACACAGGGGTGGCAAGGGTTGAGCGTCGGATAAGTTAAAAGTCAAAAATTATGTCAGTTTTTAGTGAAATGGATAGGCACGATTAGTAAATTCTGCTATAATTGTAACCATAATAATTCTCAGTGGGAAAGTTAGGAGGAAAGGTTTATGACTGATAGTCCGTATTACTACCCCCAGGAGGGGCAACCGCATCAACGCCCTGCAAAGAAAAAGCATCGTTTCATTAAAGTGATGGCAATCCTTCTTGTCATCGCCATTCTATCAATAACCTTGGCAAATTCTTTTCTGGAGCCTGTCTTGATCTCAAGGCTAACCAAAGGCGTTTTGTATGGTTTCCATACCACCCAGGTTACAGAAAATGCTTTGGAAAACTCAGAAGACCTTGCAAAACCAACAGACAAGGAAATCAGGGATTTCAGCAAGTATGCCAAAAAGCTGTCCAACCGGATCAATTTATCGCTGAACAGCGAACAGAAAGAGCATTTCAAAGAGATTCAAAATAGTGCAAAGCTTATAACCGAGTTTATCAGAAAAACTGAGATATCCGAAAACACCCATGAAAACGTCGTTGCAACCTCAAATGTAAAACTAAAAGAAGATTTAAAAGTTCCAGGTAGTACAAAAAAACCTGAGCAAAGCTTGGCATCCCTCCTTTATTTCGACATGGCTTCTGTTGCCCTTGCGAACTCTCAAAACACGTTGTTGGGTTCTGAAAGCATCGGTGACGAAGATGAAGAGGATGTCGTAAATGTCTATGACCCAGAAGTATTAAATGATATCTCCGTACTTTTATATACCACCGGTTATCCGGAGCTTGCGTCCGCTGTTACCGCCATGGCTGCCACTGAACATCCCAAGAATCCCCGCTCCGCGCTAAATTTCGCTACGGTTCTTCGCGAAGCAAACGCTGATGAAGACGCGTTTCATGTTTTACAATACGCCCTGAGGCTCAGTCCGAACAGTGAACCGATTTTATACAGCCTCGGCATGTGCGCCCTCGAGCTTGGCAGAACACCCTATGCTGAAAAATGCTTTATGACGATGTTGTCCCTGAACCAATCAAGCGGACCTGCTCATCAGGGGATGATGCTTTGCTATATGGACACGGGGAACTACTCCTCCGCTTTTCTCCATATGCTTGAAGGCGCCAGAGAAGGTTATACCTCCATGGTAACAGAAACCTACAAAACGCTAAGGCAAAAAAACGAAGAGTACATGGAAAGCATTGCCAAGCCAATTTTTGAGCAATACAGCATGATGCAGCTGGTGGACTTTTCAAAAAGCCGTACTCCTTTCGATGATACGCTGGATACCCCTGCCGGGCAGTTGGAAATTTCACGGGAGATCAACTTGGGGCGTAATTCAGCCAATGTTTATGCCTCTTATGATGCACTGAATGAGGGGCTGCAATATGCAATGACGGCCTATAACCACGGAAAATCAACGTTTGAGGATGCATACGGCATGATTCAGGGGCTTGGCAGCATGGGTGACGATGTGGAAGTGAATGCCGGGGATATTACATCGGATATATCCAAAAAAATCCTCGAGAAAATATTTGACTCGGCAGCCAGTGGTTCAACCGTGTCAAGTGGCGGATGGCTGGATATATCCTATGAAGCCGAAGTCTTTTGGTTAAATATTCTGGATGATTACGTTCAAATCAAGCTGGATGACCTTCTGGAAGAGTACTTTGATAAAACCTATGACGAAGCCTTTAAAGACCCGGATTCGGTCATTCCAAGCCTGATGCAGTATAATGAGACTTTAGAGCAGCTGACACAAAATAATCCACTGCAGGTTGGAAGCATGGTTTTGAACAACCTGATCAATAACAACAGCGTATATGATACCGGCGTTCAAAAAGCCGACCAACAGGACTTGGACAAGTTTCTTGAAAAAGTAAGCCCCAGGCTTGAGGAAGGCTATAAAAAGACCGCGGATCTAATGGAAGAGTATTGGACTTATTACGGAGGCATTCTCGGACATATCGGAAACAACGATGCCTACAACCGTTACCAGCAAGCCCGTAAAACAAACGTCGCCTGTGCATTGACGCCCTATGTTGTAGCCGGAACAATGAACACCTTTATGGTTGTGATGAATTACATTGCTGTGGATTCTGATAACATAGGTGGCGGTGGTGAGGTTAGGCTCCCGAATTTTCCGGATTTCCCCGGCTCGCAGATGGGGCAGCGTTATGAGCCACCGGCGCCCCCGCAGCCACCCTCCGGTTCAAGCCAGCAAGGCGGAGAACCTTCACAGCAAGAAGGTACAACAGGGCAGCAGGAAGAAAACCCAGATTCCGGAGATAATTCATCCCAAACAGGAGAATCCGGACCAGGTGAAACAGGTGAACCGGGCACAGCAGAGCCAAGCCAACCGGGAGGACCGGGTACAGCAGGGCCAATAACCACCGAGAATTCATTTACAGTTTCAATAGGGCCTTTCTCTGCCTCCTACCATGCAGAAGCAGGATTTGAAGTTGATCTTACGTTGGTAGGTTCCACAAATGTACGTTATAACCGTAAAACGGGAGATCTTTCTTTGTTCGGCGGTATAGGTGGTTCTCTTGGAGCAGCTACATCAGGTGTCTCGGCAAGAACCGGTGTTTATACTACCGTGAATCTGGAAACCTGGGGTATTACCAGCGGCACGAGGAGTACACTTGAAGGACAGCTGGCCGGTAATGGCATGGGTGTGGAAAGAGTGACCTGCTTCGCTACAGGTGCAGATAAAACCACTGTTTCTGCGATTTTACTTCACAAAAAAAGCTCCCAAACCATTGATAATAATTAGTTTGGGGCATAGTTTGTATTAATGAGTATTGGAGCAGCATATTTATCAGTTGAAAAGACGTGGCAATGGAAATGTCCCTATGCCACGTCTTGATTTCTGTCGTAATGAAAACCAATCCCGTCCGCGTACAATTCTCTCGTACTCACCCCAGTTTTTTTCTTACTTCTTCAGTTTAAAGTTACCAACAAAATTGAATGAATGTGTTTTATACATCAGAACTCTTTTACTTTTTTCTAAAATTTGTTTTCTGATGAATAACTTTTTACAACACTGCTGATGAATAGCCATGTGCTAAGAAAGAGTAAAGAAGCACATGGTATATGAAGATCGTTAATGTTATTCGTAATATTGGAAATGTTTTCTTATTAAAAACTTATGTAAAATAAAAAATATGCAGAATTTACGAAATGAATAAAAACAAGGAGAGAAATTAAGATGAAAAAAAACAATATTCTTGTACTTATGCTTGCATTACTGTTGTTATTAACAGCGTGTGGAAATAAGGGTGATAAGAACAATATCAAAACCAGCAAGCCAGACACCTCCGTTAAAAACACCGATGTGAGATCCACAACTTCAAAAGATGCTGCGAAAGATAATCCTCAAACTTCCTTTATGGTAAACGACTTTATTCAAAAACCAGACAAAAAAATTACGCAGGCTACGGGAGGTCGCGCGCGTGAATTGACAGCAATTCCTGCTTTTCCAGATGCAAACAAACATTTCACTCCCTCCACAGAGGATTTCTGCCTCATGTGTTATCCCGCGGTTGTGTATCGGGAGGATGTTGATACAAAGACTGATATTGCCCGTTTTGATCTGATTTCCTTTAATACAGCGGGCGAAGTGGATTCACATTATCAGGCGTTCGTATTTGATAATGTCAAGGAAGCAGAGAAATACCATGAATTTCGAAAAAACCGGGATGGTGTGAAGTATCGTGAACTATATGCAGGTTCGAAATTGACTGAGGACATGATGACCGGCTGTGCAAAGCGTTATGACAATATCATTTACTTTAATGTGGGCTTCAATACCGTTGGTATGGAGGAAGCTTATACCAAGACATATCTGGCTGGAGAACAGAGCTTTTACGAGGGAATCGGATACTCATTCCTCTACTCACTGAATGACTATACTGCCGATCCATACAGTCATTATCAGTGGACAGAGGACGACAATAAATATTTTTATCCCACGAGCCATCGCTTTTCAATTACAAAAAGATTTAACAGTTATGATCCGGATGGTCGCGCTGCAACGGAGAATGTTCAAGTGATTGAATATACTCTGTATAACTATGATGAATACGGAAATCTGTTCAGTAAATCCAAGAAGTTTGAGTTCCCTGATGAAGCAGGAGCAAGTAACTTCATAACAAATAACGAAGCGATTTTTCATATTCATGATGATGAAATTGTTGAGCATGATCCAATCGGAAGTTCAGGGAAGTTTATTTTTGATTTCAGAAACATAGCCGCCACTGGAACTGAGAAAGGTGTATATTTCAGTTTGCTCGGCGAGGAATACATGGAAAGAGATGCGGATTATGACGACGGACAGTATCCCGAGGCCGGAATGGGCGTTTATTATTTCTTTTCTTATCGAGACAAAGAATGCCCGACAGAGGTAAAAGCAAGTAAAATAGCATCCAATGCAATCATTGAAGAACCAAACCCGAAGCACAAGGGCAAAACGGAGACGAAGGGGACAGGCAGCTTCGAAGCATACTTCTGTTCCGAACAGAGGGATACAATTCTGAACAAGCCTATCTGCGAGATGTTTGTCAGGAAGGATGGAAATAAAGCAATTCTCCATATTGTTGAGAACCGGGATGGCTTTATTACTTATGAAAGCATCACAACCGGTGTATATGATGAAATATTTAAACCTGAACAGGTAAGTGTTTTTGAAGCGGACAATTTGGCAGATGCTGTGGTACAGGCAGGTGAATATGTGTTGACAATGATTGATAAGGACAATCTTGTGTTGAATGCTGATGACGGGAATGTGATGCTGGATTACCTGTTGACCCGTGCGGAACATACTGTGCAGCAATAAAAAGCCATTTTCCCTTCTGCGGATATTGGGCAGGCAAAACCAGATCCGAAATGCAAAATGCACCTGATGTTTCTCAAGAAAACATTCCGGCTTTTTGGATGATGAGTAAAAAAAATTGCGCCGGAACTTATGAAGGTATAGAATGAAAGTTAACCACAATCTACCATTTTAAGACCGACCAAAAAACGACGAGTGTAAAGGAGAAGCTTAAATGAAAAAAATAATGAGTATGATTGTTTCTATCATCTTAATAACCACACTTACAAGTGCTTGCGGAAAGGATAATAAACAATCAAAAAACAATCCCTCACCATCTTCTGTTCAAACCCAGGATCAAAGTAAAGCGGACGCTTCCGGACAAGACAACACCAAACAGGATATTCCCTCTGTGCAGGAAACAAAAGAGGATTCCACAAATACCCCTGTTGAAAGTTCGCCTTCACAAAAGGGAGAAGACCGTTATTTGACCTATGTTTTGGGGAAATTTATTCATGATGGTCATGAAATTGTTTACTTAACCGATGAAAGAGATTATGACAACTGGAGTGTGCCTATCCAGGGGGCTGAACCAGGCTCGGCGGATTCAACCGACAGACTTCGTTTTATCGGTATTGACTGGAAGGCTGACGGAACACTCGAACAGGTGAATTTTTCTGATTTTTCACAGCCCAATTCCTACGGGAGCCTTGAAACTCCGGGAACAGGCGGAGCATTAAATGAACTTACCTACGGGTATGATGTAAGCTCGCCGCCGACACAGACAAAGTGGAATATCGCTGTGAATGGTAAAGAGGTCATTTTAACCAATCTGGAGAACAATTACGTTTACTATTTCTATGAAGATCATTTCGATGAGCAATAACCTCGCGAGTTGACACCCCCCTTAATCAGTCACACCTTGCTATTGAGGTATGTAACACAGGGGGACGGTTCTTCTGTGTCATGTAGCACAGAAGAACCGTCCCCCTGTGTCGTAACCTTAGTAAAGCTGATTTGTCTGTAAACAACATCGCTTTTTGACTTTATCCGACTGTTGTATTAAACTATTGATTTAGCAGTTGTAAGGTTTTATGAGGATATTGGCAATGTTTACAGCATTTTTGGTGGATGACGATGCATTGATTCTGGAAGAAATGATTCAGTTTGTTCCCTGGATGGATAACGGCTTTGAGGTGATCGGCTCGGAACTGAACCCTGAAGCAGCAGTGGGAAAAATTTTAGGAATACAGCCTGATACCGTATTCTGTGATTTAAAAATGTCCGGCCTGGATGGAAACCAGTTGATTGCCGCAACCAGAGAACGTGGCTACCAGGGTCAGTTCGTGATGATCAGCGCATACGATACCTTTATGGATGTGCGCACTTTTTTTATGCAGGAGGGCTTCGACTATATCCTGAAGCCGGTGCGCAAGGATGAAATACAGCTGGTTTTAGAGCGCCTGGCAAAACGATTGTCCATGACAAAAAAACCGGAGCTGCCAGATGTGGAAACGTCAGGAGCCAACCCTGCCTTCATTCGTCTGATCCAGTATTTGAACGAACATTACCATGAGAAGATCACACTGGAGGATTTGAGTATCCAATTCAACCTGAGTAAAAATTACATCTGCAACTTGTTCACACGGCATTACAACACCACCCTCACCTGCTTTATTACAGATTTGCGCATGAAATCGGCTGCCGCGCTTTTAAAGGACAAGACCCACCTGATGAAGGAAATTGCTTTTTTGTGCGGTTACTCCAGTTATGTGCACTTTTTTAAGGTGTTCCGGGAATATTATGGTATTTCACCAAAGCAAATGCGGGAAAGCGGAGAATGATATGAGAAAAGGAGTATTCGCAATCTTCCTGTTTTTGTTTCTTTTTCTGTGTGGATGCTCAAGAGCGGAGTCCGGGGACACCGTCCGTATTGCAATTCCTGATTCCCCCTACATACAGAATATCGACAGCAATTATTACAAGCTGTGGCTGGAGAAGCAAACTGGTATTAACCTTGAGTTTGTTATCGTTCAGCAGGAGCGCAGTGAAGAATACCTGAAGACAACTTGTTCGAACACAGATGCAGGTATTGATGTTGTTATTTTCAACAGCAGTACAGGCTTTACGCTGGAAAATGAGCTTCTGGAGCAATATGTGAACAGTGGATGCTTCATGAAGCTGGATCCTTTTCTTACTGAAGACACGCATTATGCTTCCCTTCTACAGCAAACCAGACTTGTCGAAGCACTCCTGTTCCAGGACCGTGGAATCTACTTTTTCCCACATATCTCCCGCTCCCGTTCAGATCAAAATGGCCAGGTGCTCTGGTTGAACTATGACTGGCTGATAGAATTGGGGTTAAGATTGCCCACAACGGCGGAAGAACTAAAGCAGGTTTTAATCGCCTTTGCTGAAGATGACCCCAATGGAAACGGACAAGCCGATGAGATTCCCCTCATCGGATGTGATGATGAATACTCCCTGCAAAGCTGCAATTTTCTGCTGAACGCTTTTATCTACAATGACCCGTACCACTCCAGAGTCTATTCGGATAACGGAATCCTCCGTTACGCGCCGATAACAGACGAATTCCGCGAGGGGCTTGCTTATTGCCATGATCTTTTTGAGCTGGGGTTGCTGGATGAACGGAGTTTCACCTATACCCGCAACCAATTGATACAACTGGCAAACAGCCCGGAAATGGTAGTGGGTGGTTTTACATCGGCTTCCCTCGCACAGGTGCTGTACCAGAACAATCCGGAGATCATGGCCAGTTTCATTCATGTTCCGCCATTGCTTGGAGAGAATAGTCAGCAGAACGCACTTTGGGTGGATAACAGTCCCTCCTGCGGCGCGGTGATTCTTTCCAACTCCCCGAGTGCCGAAGAAGCTTTTCGTGTTCTGGATACGATGTTGTCCGAGGAAGCCTCATTGATAGCTGAATACGGAGAACCCGGTGTGGACTGGGATTATTCTGATGGAACCAGCATCAGCCTTTACGGCTTACCGGCTACAATCATCACAAAAAAATACACTCGGCAAACACTGCAAAACAAGCACTTTGCAGGCCTTGGTCCGCTCTATTTGGATGAAGCCTGTATCGACGGGGTTACGTGGAACGGCGTAAATTCAGATACCCGTTATATCGACACCCGTGCCAGTATGAGCTATGAAGCGTTTTACCCGGACAGACGGATTTTCATTTCAGGTGAACCGGCTGTTCGAAAAATACGCTCAACGTTGGACGAATATACCGACCGGAGTATCGTCGAATTCATAACAGGTATTCTGGATGTGGCAAACGACAGCCAGTTCCATGCTTTTCGGGATACCTGCGAGGCTCTTGGGGTAAATGACATGCTCCAGCAATGTATGGAGGTGCCCAGATGAGAAAAAGATTCTTTTATGCCCTGCTGGGGTTGTTTATACTGTTAACTGCATCCTGTGCACCACAGGTTGATAAAAAAACAAAAGCCATGTACACATGGCTGCAAACAGCAAACCTTTCTGCACAGGAAACTCCGCAAGAACTGTACCAGAAAGCGCTTGAAGAAGATACGCTGGTAGTCTATACCATCACCTCCCGCATCACCGAGGTAAAAAAGAGCTTTGAAGCACAGTACCCCGGCCTTTATGTAGAGGTTCAGGATGTAAAAAGCGGTGAAATACTTGGAATGGTGCAGGAAAACTATGCCTCCGGCCGGTTTGCATGCGATATTGTCATCTGTAATGATAATAATGCGGAGCCTTCAGCGGCGTTGGTTGATACCCGGATAATTTATCCCTACATCCCCTTCGATATAGCTCCAAAGCTGAAAGAGGGCCACGGTGAAGATCAGCTTTACTTTTTGGATGAAGCTCAGATGATTTTCTATAACAGTGCAATTTACAACCAGGTACCCATTCAAAACATCTGGGAGCTTTGTGAAGAACAGTATAAAAACAAGGTCTATATGCCAACACCGCTGCGTTCCAGTTCTACCTACGGTTTTTGCGCAATGATTTTGTCCAGGCCGGAGGAAATGGCGCAGGCTTATCGGGATTATGCCGGAAAAACCCTTGAGGTACCGGAAGGGAAAAATGCAGCTGAAGTCTTCCTGGAACGTTTGGTTCAAAACGTCCTGTTTACCAACAGCAGCGATGAAGTTGTAGAGGCCATTGGCTCCGTTGCAGGAACAGGCCATTTCGGTATCATGATTTCCAGTAAGCACAGACTAAAGGAAGTGGGCTATCATGTAGAACCCATTTACAGGCTGAACCCCTTTTGCGGAAGCTATGCATACACCAGCGTTATGATTGCAGGAGGTGCCAGAAACATCAATTCAGCCAAGCTCTTTGTTCGGTGGCTTTTAGGAGAAACCGACGGCACCGGCGAAGGTTACAAACCTTATCAGACTTCTGGAACCTGGTCAGCAAGAATGGATGTTCCGGACGGTAACGATGTTGCACAGTCAGAGATTGATCTGTTATGGCTGGATAAGGAATATATGAAGAAAAATCGTGAATATATTACTGCTTTTTATGAGAGCCTGCTAAAGGCTTATGGAGAACAGGAGAAAGAGCATTGAAGCGTGATGCCCTGTACAACCGTTTCAAACGAACCATTGCACTGCTGTGCCTGGCCATCATAGCCTTGTGGGTGGTCTTTTACACTGTTGTCAAACGGGGTCTTGAAGATAACGCGCTCAATACCGTGGAGCAGGTTTCGAAGAATGTAATCTTTTCACTGGAAAACAGGTTTCTAAGCATCGAAAACATATCCTATACCATGGTCGGAGAACCTGCGTTGATAGAAATGCTAAAGGCCAACGATACTCTGGGTTTTTATGATCTGGCTTCGAAGGCCTCCGGCCAGGTGGAAGCAATTGCGGCAGCAGAAACCACAGTCAATAGTATCCTGCTATATGACAGCAGCGGCCGCTTTTACCGCTTTAAGGGCGGTATGAGCAATACCGCTCTGCGTAGTGCCTTCAAAGAGCTTTCACCGAATGGGTTACCCGGACATTTAACCTGTACCTCTGATGGAAGGAAATATATTGGATATTCTGTCGGCATTGATGAAGATGGATTGCTGCTTGGCTACACAGCTGTGTTTATCGAGGAAATGGAGATTAAGCGGATTCTTGAACTCTATGACAAATTGCCATCTCTGGGTATCGCTCTGACAGCAGAAGGAAACATCGTTTATTCAAACCGGGATGGGTTTTCGCAAGAGGAGCTTGTCCATATAAAAAGCTCAACCGCTTTTTATGATGAAAAGAAAGTTGGGCTGACGCCCTTTACGATTTTTGTTTTTTATGACAGTACAGCAGCGGACAGGATCAGCGTGCTGTTTTCAGTGATTATGCTGGTTACGGTTGCCCTTCTGTTTTTTATTGTGTTCCGGTTTGTTATGTTTTGGAGACAACACTTTTTCCGTCCTATCGGCGGTGTGATCCGAGAGGTGGAGCAATTTGACGGTGAAATGACCCGGGCGTTGAAACCCACCGGCGAGGCTTATTTTGACGGCCTGGTAACGCAATTGAATGGGATGCTTCGGCGCATTGCGGAAAAAGAAGCAGAGCTTGTCCATTCCAGAGAGCTTTTATATCAAACCGAACTGAAAAAGGAGCGGGCACTGATCGTATCCCTGAAGAAACAGATCAACGCACATTTTACCGTAAACTCCCTCAACGCCATACGGGCATTGATTAAGAAAAAAGAAAACGACAGAGCCGAAGAAATCTGTGACGGGCTTTCCGTGCTTTTACAATATGCTAACGCGGGGGATGAAACCATCACCGTGCTGGAGGAATTCTCCATGCTGGAGCGTTATCTTGCCATCATGCAAACAAGGTATCCAAGCCGGTTCTCAGCCGAGCTGGAGTTTGACGACGAGCTGGCGGAGGTGTGCATTCCCCGTATGCTGCTGCAGCCGGTTGTAGAAAATGCCATTCTCCACGCTTTTCATCACAAAGAAGGCGGAAGGCTCCAAATTGCATGCATTGTGCAAGATGGTGCCCTCCGCCTCAGCGTAACCGATAACGGCTGCGGAATGGATGAAAAGAACCTGACAGCAGTGCTGAACCGTCTTCAAAACGATGCGGACGATATCATGGAAGAGGGGCTTTCCCATGTGGCGCTGCCCAATATTCAAAAACGCATCCAAACCAGCTTTGGTTCAGGTTACGGTATTGAGATAGCATCGTGTTTAGGTGATGGCACAAAAGTTACCTTGATCTTGCCAGCCTCCCTGTCATCATGAAGTATGATTATGCCACCCTCCTGTCCCCATGAAACCGCGGCTCAGTTTCCTTCAAAGCGCTTCAAGCCGTCCTTTGAGGTGGTCTCCTTGGCACCGTAAGACAATATACCACCCATGTCAAGGTAACAGGCGTCTACATGATACTCATCGTAATCAATCATGGACAGTTTATTCTTTGCACAGACATATCCGCAATTGGATAATCCGGTATTGCTGCCATGGGAGTACACTTCTATATTCTCAGCCGTGAATCGACCCGAGGATTCAATTTTTGCAGCACAGGTATTCTCGGAATATGTATCATCCATAATCATCGTTGCAAAATGAAATTGGTTGTATGCAAAAAATGCGGCATTGCCCATTACCTGAATGGATCCCGAATTCGACAGGCCGATGTTATTCTTTCGATGGGTGTAGCTGTTGAAATCTGCGGCGACCTCAATATAGCCCGACTCATCATTGAGAATGCCAACAGCCTCCTTCCCGGATACAACACCGCCGAGCGCGTAGCAATGAATCTGACCACTGTTGTACAGGCCAACACTGTCATCCACATGGCTTTCAATGGATAATCGGGCTTCCTGGACTAAACCGTCTCCTTCTGTCTTGCCCTTTACTTCAATTAACCCCTTGTTGCTTAAACCAAGCAGGTTGCCGGCCGAGGTTGCGTTCTCCATTATAACACTGAAGTGGGCTGCGTACAGATTGCCATTATTGTTGATTCCGATTCCGTCCCCTGAAGTGTTCACATCTGCAGAAGCATATACGGTATGAATACTTCCTTCGTTTTGGAGCCCCACATTATTGCTGCCCAGCAAGAAAATATTGAAACCCCCACATTCTATCGCATGATTGTTCAGGATGCCTCGGTTATCTTTTCCATTAGTTGAACTGTAAATGCTGCGGTGTTTGAGGGTGCCATCATTCAATATCCCTGTATTTCCGCTGGGACAAAGGGTCATTTGATTGGCATCATACAGTGATTTTTTGTCACTTAAATAGGAATTCATGATCTCCTGCTCTCCTATGATCACTGTGTTGTTGAGATATGTTTCGCCGTCTGAAACAATGGACCCCATGATACTCTCTGCGCCATTATGTATACCAATGGCATTGTTGCTGAACATATCAATACGGATATCAAGCTCTTCAGACAAAACTGTACCCGGTTCATTGTAAAAACCAACATACTGCCCCACACCTGTCCCAGCCATCACGATTGAAAAGCCTGCATTGGAGATGAGTCCGGTTTTACAGTTCTTTACCAGATAAGTGTTCTCACATTTGGCAAAGGGGTTAAAGACACCCGTGGCTGCGTATTCATCTGTAACCTGCGTGTAGCCGCAATATATTGCAAACGCGCCCCCATCGCTTTCCGACTCTTTAATGAAGCCGTCATTTTGCACGAAGACAGCGTTTTTGGTTGCATCGGCTATCAGATAATAATATGACCCCTCCAGAGAAGCACCTTTATGATTATTAATCATGGTACCGGTGTATACAGCGCCATCTTTTACAGATGCACTCAAAGAACCCGGGGTGAATAATCCATAGTTATCAATGACACAGCCTGCAGTGAGCTTGACAACCATGTTTTCAAGCCTTGCGCTGCCCTCATTATAAACAGCAGTGCCCGAGTCCATTGTGATATTAAACCTGCTGTAAGTGTTTGTATCTGCGTTATTGTATCGAATACCAATGAAAGAGCCTTCAGGATAATTTCGGATAGCGGTACCTTTTATCAGATGAATGTCCATCACATGATATAAATTGCTGTGATTCTCGATTGCATAACCGCCATCTACAGTACACTCGTGGGAATAATACTCGTATGAATCGCTCTTTTGTGGATGAACCAGGCCATAATTCAATATTGCAGTGCCGTTGGTCACGGTAAAGCTTCCATCAGGATAGGTATATACAATACCGGATGCTTCATTGTGCAGTATCGTTCCTCCATTGGATTGGACAGTCATTGCGCCGAAATTCATTTCTGCTTTGTTACGAAAGCAAGTGGTTCCATCGTATGCCTCAACCTTAACCAGGCTTTTGAAAACACTGCTGTGGAGATCATTGCCCGTATCCGGACGACAAACCGTTCCCGCGTTTAAAACCCCGATTCCGGTATTCACTGTCATCTCGAAGGAGCGCAGATAAAGCTCCGCATTGTTTTGAATGCCAATTCCATCAGTGTCCAGTTTCAAGGGCTGAAATCTATAGGTTTCCATCTCTCCGGCAGAAAAGCTCTTGTTATTCTCAATATAAGCATCGGCGGTTGTCTTGATGGTTCCATTGACAATGCTGATATTTGTATCAAGTACAAGTACCGTTGAAAGCGTTACGGTATTTCCACAGAGATCTAATATCCAGGTGAAGTCTTTGTCTGTAAAATAAGGGAACGCTTCAGAGAAAGCAAAGTATTCATCTTCAATTTCGCCATCTTCCCAATAGATCGCCTTAACCCTCGGCCCGTTTTTTTGAGCAAGACCTTTATTGGGGCTTGATGGCGCAGGCGGAGTGGCTGTGTTGCCCTTATTGATTGGGTTCGTATTATTTGAAGGGCTTGTTGTGCTTGGTGGACTTGCTGGCGTTGTTGTTCCTGCTGGATTTGTCGTGCTTTCTGGAGTTGATGTTCCAGTTGGATTTTCTGCCTTGTCAGTATTTGCAGGCTTTGTGGTATTTGAAGTTTTTTCCGAACCTGTTATGGCTGCTGGAGTCGTTTCTTCTGCAGGATTTGTCTTGTTTCCAGTATCCGTTGGATTCGTAGTATTTGAAGGATTAGTAGTACCTGTTGAACTTTTTGGTGTTTTTGCTCCTGTTGGATTTACTGCGTTGTTATCATTCGCCGGCTTTGTGGTATTTGAAGATGTTTTGGGTGCTGTGTCGTTAACATTACTGGCATTTTTCTTTCCGCACGCGGAAAAGGCTGTCACTAACATAGCCACTGATAACAACAGGACTAAGATTTTTTTCATAATATTCTTCCTTTCATGTTGCAGATCCTGGTGTGGGTGAATATCGCCCTTTTATTCATTATACAGTGGCATGAATTACAAATACATTACCATAATTACGACAAACATTAACAATATACAGATGTTATGGGTGTCAGGGGGACGGGGGTTTGACAGTTATTATACTTTCTGCACCAACCCTCTATTAATTCCCGTCAGTCTTTCTACTTGTCTTATTGATAAACCTTTTTTCTTTAATGCTGCCAGGCACCTGTTTCTTATGTCACGTGGCAGCGCTTGAAATTCAGCAATATTGTTACACCTGCTGACTTTACTGATGACACAGGGGGACAGTTCTTCTGTGTCTGAGCGCAGCGATGTCATCCTGAGCACAGCGATGGATCTCGTCAGGAGTAATTCAAGATCCTTCACTTCGTTCAGGATGACAGGCTACAATGCTTACCTGTGGACAGTCTCCCCCATGCCAGGTGCCGCCAAACGACACGAAACCGAGGCAGACTTCACAGGAGTAACTTAGTGAATGATCGCATTGGTGAGTACCTGACATCATCTTGAATATGAAAAAATGATATGATATTATCAGCTTATGTGCTGCAAACTCACGCGAATGAAGGATAATGAAAAAATGCTTGATATCAATACCATACTGAAAAACAAAACTCTTCCCTGTCACTGCGGCAGGCCTCATATCGCAAATGTAAAGGAAATACTTATCCAATCGGGAGCAATCGCCCAGGTTCCAGACCTTATCAGAAAGCATGGCGGTTCCCGAGCCTTTCTAATCGCCGACAGGAATACATTTGAAGCTGCCGGAGAAGCGGTTTGCAGCCATATGCAGGTTGAAAATCTTCCGTTTTCGAAGCATGTATTTGAACAGTCTCCGGAGCCCAATGAATTGGCTATTGGCCAGGTCGCCATGCAATTCGACACCCACTGTGATTTTATTGTAGGTGTAGGCTCAGGCACGATAAATGATATCGGGAAGGTTATTGCCAAGGTTACTGGTCTACCCTATTTGATTGTTGGTACAGCCCCTTCAATGGACGGGTATACATCCGCCACTTCCTCGGTAATCGGTAATGGAATTAAATTTAGTCTGAGCACTGTTTGCCCGACTGTTGTCGTTGCAGATTTGGAGATCATGTGCAAGGCTCCCCTCAAGCTTTTGCAGGCAGGGTTGGGAGATATGCTGGCGAAGTATATCAGTATCTGTGAATGGCGTCTGTCACATTTGATCACCGGTGAATATTTCTGCGAAAAGGTCGCCACCCTTGTGCGCGGTGCACTGAAAAAATGTATGTCTGTTGAGAACCTTGCAGATCCTGCACCTGAAACCATCAGGCCCATCGTAGAGGGCTTGATCCTTTCTGGAATGGCGATGGATTTTGCTGGACTGTCCCGCCCCGCTTCGGGAACAGAGCATTATTTCTCCCACATTTGGGATATGCGAGCCTTGGAGTTTCAAACGCCATCCGATCTTCACGGTATTCAATGCGGTATGGCTGTGCTTCCTTGCTTGCGAATATACCAGTTTATCCGCAGTATAGTCCCCGATCGTCAAAAGGCACTGACTTTTGCACAGAATTTCCAGATAGAACATTGGAACAGCTTTCTTACTCGTTTTTTGGGAAAAAGCGCACAGGGTCTCATCGAGATGGAAAAAAAGGATAAGAAATATGATCTGTCCTCCCATCAAAAGAGGCTTGACGTGATGGTGGCCCATTGGGAGGATGTCCTTCAAATTATTAAGGAAGAACTGCCTGATTTTGAGCAAGTGGAACAATTCATGCGAAAACACGGTATGCCAGTTACACCGGCAGAATTGGGGCATTCGGCCATTGAGGTGCGCAATACCTTTTGTACGACAAAGGATATCCGGGACAAATATATCGGCAGCCGCCTGCTTTGGGATCTGGGGCTTCTGGACGAAGCGATGGAGTACCTGTAAATGATGTTTCAGCGGGATTTTATGATTCATTTTAAAGAGATAACAGAGGATAACTTTGATATCATTATTCAAATGAAGCACCCGGAAAATGAGCATTTTGTAGCTTCAATGGTTTAGCAAACAGCTCAGGAACTCGGTGACATACTAAATATGTTTCAATGGAATCACTCTGTCTTTTGGGGTCAAATACCGTATGGCGTCTGACAAACAGATGATCCCCCCTTCCCCTACAGCCTTTTGCCCGTTATTATCAAGCTTTGTAAATGCTTTGATATCCTGTTTGTTCGGATTGCCGGTTTTCTTTATTTCTATTGGGTATAGCACGCCATTGCGTTCAATAATCAAATCGATTTCATTCATGTCCCTGTCCCTGTAAAAACTGAAGCTAAAATCATCATAGCCTTTATTATAGTAGCTTTTTAGTATTTCTGCCACGACAAAGGTTTCAAACATGCTGCCGCTCATAGCTCCAAACTGCAATTGCTCTGAAGTGTACCAACCTGTCAGATAGCTGGCCAGACCTGTATCCATAAAATAAATCTTCGGAGTCTTAATAATCCTCTTGTTAAAATTGTGATAATATGGCTGTAGTAAATATACCACCCCTGAGGTTCTGAGGATTGATACCCAGTTCTTAATTGTATCGACCGACTTACCTATCTCATTCGCTATCCGTGAATAGTTCAGTAATTGTCCTGTCGATGCTGCAAGCAGCCGCATAAATTGCAAGAATGCAATCTCATCACCTACCTGTGTTAAGGCACGAACATCCCTCTCGATATAAGTTTTTATATAGTCACTGTAAAACTGGCGCCAGAAGTTATCATCGGCATTATCATGGTAAAGCCTCGGCATGGAACCCTTTTGAATAATCCCCCAGAGCTCTTCCTGGGAGAATTCCTTTACATCCTTATTTGACTCATCCAGATATTCGCTTACAGGTAAAAAGGGCAGATTCAACTTCCGTTCTTTGATCTCTCGCAATGATAAACCCAGCATTTGAATAATTCCTATTCTCCCTGCTAAAGACTCGGATACGTTCTTCATCAGATGAAAAGTCTGTGAACCTGTCATAAAAAACAGCTTCTTTTGTTTGGTTTCATCGGCAATCAGTTTTATATATGGAAACAGTTCAGGCGCGTACTGCACTTCATCAAGAACAACCGGAGGAATATACGTCTTAAAAAACAGACCGCCTTCATTCCTGGCATACTCCAAAGTTTCCGGGTTGTCGAGGGTTACATATTTTATATCTCCATAAAGCTGTTTTAGAACTGTCGTTTTTCCAACCTGCCTTGGTCCGGTTACAATGACAGCAGGATACATTTCCGATACCTTTTTGATGGTGTCCTCGACCTGTCTTTTGATATACATCGCACACCTCTTTTCGGCTAATTTCTAGTTATATTATAAATTAGCCGAAACTTAATGTCAATTTATTTCCTTACAGATATAATTTCGTTTTCAAATATGTTGTCCAATATCGTTTGTGTGTGGTATATTCATAGCAATGATGATTGGAGAAGGTATGGAAATGACATTGAGCTTAAGTACCACAGGTGAAAAAATAAGCTGCAAAGAGCTTACCGGTTGGCTGTACCCCGAAGGGTATTGCCTTGACTGGCAGGAATGCGATGAAGCCCCTGAGCAAAACTCATTAAGTATGCAACAATCCTTCTATGGTGCCTATTGCATGGACGCAAACAAGGCATTATATAACTTGGGTTTCTCAAAACCCGAAGGCATATCTTCCAGCGTTAATTTTTTGTGGTCTGTTTCAGCGTCCTACATCAGTTTCCTGACGCTAAACCCTGATCTCGAACTCGTTAGAGAGAAAATGGAATTGAAGCCTGATCCGGCTGAAGCCGAGCGGTTGATTGAAAATGCTCCGTTCATGAATGGGAACGAATACCTGACTGCCGAATGGATTGTACAGCAATGGGGCAAGCTTCACGGGGTTTTTATTTCCGAACTAACCAGTTACCAGGGCAAGGTGTCGGATTATTTTGCGGACAAGAACCCTGCCATTCATCCGGTTGGCCGTGTTTTCTTCCATCTGGTTGAAAACAAAAACTCAGATAACCCGTTTGCGTTTATGGCAACCTATTCCTCCGGTATGACCAACACGGGAAAATCAAAGCACCTTCCCCTAAAGAACGCACTTGTGGAATATAAAAATGAAAAAGATACGCTGCTGTCTTTGTTATCCACTGTGAACAAAGCGGCGGGCAAAAGCCATTTTATACAGGAGCTTATTGAGACAGGTGATATTTTTCATCCCATCGGTCTGGAAGCAGGCGAAGCATATACTTTTTTAAAGGAGATCCCCCTTTACGAGGAAGCAGGAATTTTATGCCGGATACCTAATTGGTGGAAAAGGAGAGCCTATTCTCCCCGGGTATCGGTTCAAATTGGACAAAAGAATCCTTCAAAGCTGGGCTATGAGGCTATCCTTGACTATAACGTCAGATTGTCTGTTAATGGAGAGCCCCTGTCGGAGGAGGAATTGCACGCCTTGATGAATGAAGCTGAAGGCCTGATCCTGATCAAAGGGAAATGGGTGGAAGTTGACCATGCCAGGCTGTCGGAAACACTGAAAGCTTTCGAAAAAGCCCAAAGGTTCGGTTCTGATATGAACTTTCTGGAAGCGATGAGGCTTCAGTGGGATACGGCGAAACTATCAACATCTATGGATGATGATGCCTGCCAGGTTGAAATAGAACACGGTGAATGGCTGAAAAACATCGTAGAAAAAATGTTGCAGCCCCATACAGTCGAAGAATTGCACTTTGGGGATCACTTCCATGCCTGCCTGCGCGAATACCAAAAGCGCGGTTTCTCCTGGCTTGCGCTTATGAAAAGAATGGGCCTTGGCGCATGTTTGGCAGACGATATGGGGTTGGGGAAAACCCTGCAGGTGATTGCATTAATCAACTCAAACCTTGGCATCAAAAAGGAAAAGACGCTTCTTGTTGTCCCCGCTTCGCTGATCGGGAATTGGCTTGAAGAATTCAAAAAATTTGCGCCTTGTGTAAAGCTGTGCGTACTGCATCCCGCCGAATTGAAGAATGGGGCGGAGCCTTCAGAGAAAAAAGCTGGCGAACTTTTTGATGTCTTCATCACAACCTATGGGATGTTGTCTCGATATGACTGGGTAATGGCTCATGATTGGGATTTACTGGTTCTGGACGAAGCCCAGGCCATCAAGAATCCCGGCACCAAACAAGCCAGAGCAGCCAAACAGGTGAAGGCGTCCTTCCGTATTGCCATGACCGGAACACCAATAGAAAACAGACTGTCCGACCTATGGTCCCTGTTTGATTTTCTAAACCAGGGGCTTTTAGGAAGCGCAAGCGAGTTCACAAAGTTTATTAAGAGAATGCAGGAGAATGAAGCCTCCTATGCACGTTTAAAAACTGTGGTGGCCCCTTTCATCCTACGTCGCTCAAAAGCAGATAAATCGGTTATTGCAGACCTGCCCGATAAAATTGAGATGAAAACCTTTGCCCAATTGACAAAAAAACAAGCCATGCTATACAATAATCTGGTTAATGACATCCAGGTTAAACTTGAAACAACCGGCGAAGGTATGGAACGGAAAGGTCTGATTTTATCGTCTTTGATGAAGCTCAAACAAATCTGCAACCATCCCGATCAATACATGGGCCAGCAAGTATATTCCAGTGAAGAAAGCGGAAAGTTCCTGCGTCTTGGGGAAATATGCGAGTCAATTTATGAAAAGCGTGAAAGAGTGCTTGTATTCACGCAGTTCAGGGAGATTACCGATCATCTGAACCAATTCCTTGAAACTGTTTTTCATCATAGGGGGCTGGTCCTTCATGGTGAGACCCCGGTAAAAAAGCGCAAGGAAATAGTGGATCGGTTTCAGGGAAAGGAATATATCCCGTATCTGGTTTTGTCGATAAAGGCCGGTGGGGTTGGGTTGAACCTGACTGCGGCAAACCATGTCATACATTTTGATCGCTGGTGGAACCCTGCCGTGGAAAACCAGGCCACCGACAGAGCCTTCAGGATAGGGCAGAACAAAAACGTCATTGTTCATAAATTCATCACCAAAGGCACCATTGAAGAAAAAATTGACGCGCTAATTGAGGAAAAGGTAAAGATCTCAAAAGAGATCATCCCGGATATGCAGGAGAAATGGATTACAGAATTTGGCAACCAGCAATTAATGGATTTGTTCAAGTTGACATAGATCAAAAGGAGTGTTCACGATGGGGTACGGTTATTTTGAGTATGTACCGGTTTCAGAGAAGATAGCCCGTGCAAAAGCGGCACTTGATAAGCTACGGAAAAAAATGCCTGACATAAAGCCGATTACTATTTCGGGAAGAAAACTGGCCAGAACCTGGTGGGGTGAAGCCTGGAACAGTAACCTGGAAAGTTACCGGGATTACGCTTACCGCCTGGAGCGCGGAAGGGGCTATGTTCGGCACGGTTGTATACTGCATCTTGTGGTCAATTCCGGGCATATTGAAGCATTAGTTCAGGGAAGCAGGCAAAAGCCATATGAAATAAAAATCTCCATAGACCCGTTGTCCGAGAAAGTATGGAATGCCATCACACAAACCTGTAAAGGGCAAATTGGTTCCATGCAGGAGCTTTTGATCGGGAAATTCCCCAAGGCATTATCTGAATTGTTTACCCAAAAAGGCAATGGGCTTTTTCCCAGCCCGAAAGAAATCAAGCTTTCCTGCAGCTGTCCGGATTACGCCTCCATGTGCAAGCACGTATCTGCGGTCATGTACGGCATAGGGGCGCGCCTGGATGAAGATCCCTCCCTGTTCTTTTTACTGCGCAATGTGAATATTAGCGATCTGATTAGCGAAGCCATTACCCAAAAGTCGGATGAGCTGCTGACGAAAGCTGGAAGAAAAAGCCGCAGGGCAATCGCCAGTGATGATTTGTCCGCAATGTTTGGAATTGAACTGGAATCTGATGAAAATATTAAGACTGTAGAGCTTGCAGCAAAAAAGACCGCCGATAGCGTTGTACCAGTTAGTGGTACAGGCAAGCGCAGGGGCAGGCCACCCAAATCAGAAGCTGCGATTGTTCCTGTTGTGAAACCGGTTACTGATACAGGTAAACGTAGAGGCAGGCCGCCGAAAGTGACAGCTGTGATTACTCCCGTTGTGAATTCTGTTACTGATTCTGGTAAGCGCAGGGGCAGGCCACCCAAAGTGACAGCTACGATTACTCCCGTTGTGAATACCATTACTGGTACTGGCAAGCGCAGGGGCAGGCCACCTAAGTCAGAAGCTGCGATTGTTCCTGTTGTGAAACTGGTTACTGATACAGGTAAACGTAGAGGCAGGCCGCCGAAAGCTTAAATTTCAACGCATAACATAAATTCCGCAAATTCACGCTGTTAAAAAGCTCTCATGACATGAGAGCTTCTCTGATTTCAGATTTAGACTTAATTAAACGGTTCTACTCACCCAGCCCGCCCCGGGTTAATCTTTCAAGCCTGCTGATAATTGATTCCAGTGTTATTTCTGCCCTTTTCCGTTTCATATCTGCCACTCTTTTGGCTTCTGAAAGTGCTATTCCACGAAGCAGTTTCTTCGCCTGAACAGATGTCCTGTCGCCCATTTCTGGAACTTGTACAGGAAAAAGAAGCATCGGTTCTCTCAGCTTGAAGGGAGTTGACCATATGTTCGTAGAGATAACATCACGGTTTTCATACCGCCTTTCCAATTCATCCACCATTGGCCAGAACCGATCTTCCTTTATGGCGGTACGTCCGTCGCGTAGAAGGTTCGCAGCCACCTGCCTGATAAACTTCAAATGTAAATCCGCGGCTTCCTAAACGGTTTACTGGTGGCGCTTTACCTGTATCCCGTTCTCTTTGAGTTTCCGCCCCAACCTGATGGCAAGGAAAACCAGCTTCTATTAACCGTGTATCCGATCCATACAAGTTGTTCATGCTCTTTCTCCTTCAACAAGCTCCCGTTTTGCTTCGGAAGCATCGTATATTTTCAAATTCATTTCCTCCTGCATATACCGCAGAACTGCCTGTTTTTCATCAATTTTTGACTTCTCTTCCGTTCCCTTCCCATAATCGCTGTCTTCAGTAACAATGCATTTGTCTGTGTTATAAGCCGCACCGGTAAATATCTGGTCTTCTTTCTCATGAAAATGTAATTCATTGAGCTTTTTTATATGTTTAGAAGGGATGGTGGTATCAGTAAAGCTTATTCTGCCGGTCTTCTCGAGCATCGTATAAAAAATTCTATACCTTTCAAACGCTTTCAAATTGTCGTCATACTCCTTCAAAATCTCCCATTTGTAATCCACAACAAGTGAATGAATGCCGTCTACAAAATGGATTAGAAAACTTTCGCAATCATATTTATAATGAGGAAGATCTGTAAGAGCTTTCACCCATATGTTTGTATCAATTACCAGCCTCACACTATTCCCACCTTTATTAGCCCTGTGTTATATCTTCACTCAGCTTTTCCCCTTTTGCCTTATGAAGCCCCATAATTTCATTATAATTATCGATGAAAAATTCTTTAAAAGCATCAGGCATGTTTTCAATGTCACCAAATACATTCACATTCATCAGATACGCCTTGCTGACTGAGTTAACCTGATCCACATAATACAGCCCAATGTCCTCCGGCGTAATAAGGCCTTCAACGACCCTTCTTCTTAGCCTTAATAACAGGTTTTCACTATGGGTTTCAACAATGATTGTCTTACGCTGCAGTTTTAAGGCATCTATCAGAAGATCAGCAATATCGGCCTGGGCTTTTGAATGCAAATGGATTTCAGGCTGCTCCAGAAGAAGAATTTGGTTTTTACCGGTCGCATACAGTTGAACAGCGATTGGTAGAATTTGCGAAATGCCAAACCCAACGTCTACAATGTTGGCTGGTATTCCAGTGATCGTATCTTTTAATACGAACTGACCAAGATTGGTCTTTAATAAATTCCAATCATATCGGTAATGATATTTGCTCAGGTATTCGTTCAGCAGTTCCTCCAGATGTAAAGGGGCAGCGCTGTGTTTATCATTGAATAACAGCTTAAAAGTATCTTCCCCTTTCATTCCGACACTTGCCGGCCTTTCCCCTGTAAACAGCATTGTTCTTTCCGGAAGCACTCTTAGCGGCCCGACACTGATCATTCCGTCCAGCCTTGTATCAATTGTTTTTCGTAATTGCTCGGTTACAGCTGTTATTCTTTCAAATTCACCTTCCGGTTTTACAATGGGAATAAAATTATACCAGCTGATAGGAACCTTTTTATTTTTACAGTTTAAATAATCCGAAAAGTACTCTGGCTTCTCGTTTTCTGATACACCTTTCTTCTTCATTGCCAGAATGGTTTTTCCGCTCATCATATCTGTCAATGTGAAGCCTTTCACTGCTATAAACCTGCGCTTCTGGTTATATGAGATCTCTATGGAAAACTCAATTGTTGATTTTTCTTCGCTGTCAGAATCAATATCTGTTTTAAGATAATTCTGTGGTTCTTCCCGCATAAACATGCTGTTTCCATTGTATAAAACCTGTAACGCCTTCCTCGCGATATCCACCCTTAATGAGATAACCATAGGCTGCTTGTGATCGATTTCATGCTTATGAACCACATCTTCGAAAGCGCCCAGATCAATTCCCTTTTCGGATGAAAACACAAAGGGAACTTCATCCGCCATATTCTTAATGCTTTGTTTCAGCATGAACAATGCCTGAAGTATACTGCTTTTCCCTGCGGAATTATAACCAAAAAGTAAAGTGATTGGTTTGAATTCTATCCACCCGGAGTCTTCAAAAGCTTTGAACCGTTGCAACCGTATTGCTTTCAAAGAGATCCCTCCATTCTTTTTAATTGGTTATCTTGTTTATTTTCTAACCCTTTCAAGCATTTCAGTGATGCCTGAATCGCCCGGCTGGCCTCAAAGCATCAGCCTCATCCCGGAAAGTGCCCAAAGGTTTGCTTTTGTTCCGAACAAGGTTGCCCTTGTCAGCCAGTAAGATGCTTCTTCCCTGCTGAAACGCTGAACACGCCATGCAGTCAACTCCACGCGGTCATATCATTGATGCGCTCCTGAAGCTTAAATATTAGAGCCAATTTCGAGCCGGCTTCCTCATTCAAAGGCAAATTTCCACGAAAAGAAATCTTTTTAATCGGGCTCAAGCACCCCGGACAAACAGTCCGATATTTCATTCCCTCGTGCTGCAATATGCGTACATGCTATCAGTGTATGTGTTTTTACTCCGCCAAAAGCGGTTTCTAGTCGGTGTATGGCTGGTGCAGTTAAGTCACCTGATATTCTCCTAAACACTTCATTAAGTGTGGTTTTCAAACCTTGCGTCGGAAATGTTGCTTCCCTGAAGAAAAATTCTGCATTGGTGTAAATGTTTCATTCAGCAGTTCTTCTCTTGGTACACATGTTTGCAAAACCGATTTCATCCGTGAACCTCCTTGAAAGCTTCCATTGGAATATTTCATTTTATAGATGCTATAGTATGAACACAGTTTCGTAATTACACATTTTTACTATTTTCATTCCATATAACAATATCTTACTACATATCAAAAAGTTTTTAAACAAAAATTAAACCTTCCTTCCAGATGTTTTCTATTTTCTCTTAGTCTTCTTCATAATCCTCCTCAAAAATTTGTCTGTAATCGGTTAACCAGCAGTTCAATATATCTTCTTCAAATTCTGAATCAGGGAAGTTTTTATTCTCGATTAGGCGTAAAAAATTATCTATCCTCTTTTCAAAAGGCTCCAAACATGTCACATAATCTATGGAATCCTTTAAGTATTGGAAAAGATGTCTTGCAAAATCATGGCTATTGTCAAATAATTCTATCAAAAATACACATTCATGATACATTAGGCTTTTAAAATCATATAGTCGGGTGTATTGATTGACCGCCTGGTTAAGAGCGTTATATTTTTCATTGCTTTTTATATTGCTTTTTAGAATTTTAAACGCATTTGATTGAATGCTCTCAATAACTACTTTATGAGGAAACCAGTCTCCCTCTTTATATTTAATCCCGTTTTCTTCAAAATAGTCCTCCCATCCTCTGATGCCTATGGCATTTAATTTTCCCAGTTTTTCTATTTCATTGTAATTGTTCTGGATTTCACTTAGAATTTGTTCTGACAATTCTTCAATGCGATCATCGTCTAGGATGAATTCATAAGAATAGGAATCTGGATTATCATAGATAACATGAGCATAATAATGAACCCTCATACCTAACCTCCACAAGGTTTTTTCTAGCCATATTTCACAAGTATGATAAGTCGTTTATAATACATTTGACTCATAGTTTTATTTCCTTTACAAACGGATAAACCATTTGCATTGGTAACCCAAATCTGTCTTTTGGTGGGTTTGCCGGAATTGATTTATACCCATGTTTAGAACCTAACCATGCGCTTACAGCCAGACATAATGCATCTAAACAGTCTATTATCAATCCTGATAAACGAGGATTATCCATGATATAGGAAACAAACTCGTAGGTTTTGTCATAATACTCCTGTAATGTTTCTACCCTGTCTTCATGACCTTCAGGTGTGTGTTTGCTGTTGTATAGTGGTAATATGAATGTTCTGGAAGCCAGGATCGCAAAGCAAAATTCTGGATGGCTTTCATTCAGCTTTTCTGCCAAATCCGGCCGTTTCTGAAGTAATCTATCAATTTCCCTTATATGCGGGCTGATAGAGAAAGACTGCTTGCTGAGGCCTTTACCCAAAATGCACTTGTTGATCATGCTTGCTTCATGGTACTCATCAGTGTATACGGCTTGTCTGCAAGGAGTATTGAAAATGCAGGAGCTTCTTCCAGACAAATACATACGAACTTCGGAATCCGGCCGTATATCGTCATTAGATTCCGGCAAACCAATTGGCATATCTACCAACATATAAGCGGCATCGTCATATTTTGAACAGATTTCTTCAATGCTTTTATATAGATCAACCTCGAAACCGTCTTCAGATACTTTTACAGCAACCCAACCCGCTCTGCATCCATCAATACCTATGTAGTCTGCTCCTTGATGGTTTTTTTCCTGTTTTAACTGCGTTAATTTCCGGAATGAATACAGGAATTCACTTTCAACAGAATTCATATCTCGTTGAGAAAAATCATGCTTCATCGTAACAGGCGGCAGTTTAACTTCAGCTGGCGGTTCACCCATTGACGCAACAAACTCATAGTACAAAAGTGTATCATCTACATCTGTTATACTTTGCATCTCTTCATCTGACAGGTCGCCAAGGCCGAATCTTTCGTAAATCAGCTTCTGGAGCTTCTCTTCTACAATGCAATACTGCGGCAATTGGCGTTTTACCGGACGTGTTAGATCAGATATGTAGCATTCGCTTCCATCGTGCAGCAAACAACCGAGTTGCACACGGTCAGAATAGCCACGTTTTTTTGCTTCCTTACAGCAGTTCAAACTGTGCTGCCCAACTGAGTAGAATTGTGGAAAATGGCCGTTTGCACGGGCTAGCATCGACAATGAATGCGCGATATCTTCAATATAAATATCGTCTATGACGGGTTCCATGGGGGTAAACCTGGTTTTAGTATAGGTGAGGATATAGTTTTTCATTCTTTTCGCCTTCCTGTTTTTCCGGGATTAGAATAAAGCTTCTGCAGTGAAATCATATCATTGGTTTTTGGAGAAATCAATAAAACTTTCATTGTAGTTTTCTCTAAAAAGAATAATGGACACGAAACCCAGACAGGTTTCACAGGAGTAACGAATAATGATTTCTGAAACGTGGATATGATATAATCAGAGAGAAAGTTTAATATATGATGAGGAAATTGTACAATGACTGAAAAGACTAAAAAATTTATAATCAAAACTGCTATTGTCTGTCCATGTAAAAGGAATCAATGCATAAGGCATGGAGATTGTGATGCCTGCCGAAGCTATCATTCAACAAAGAAAAGACCCGTTGCCTGTGAGAAATGAAGTAATAAAACGCTTAAGCCACACTAAAAACATCGATGCTTTTTTGTAACTTACGCGTTTTCATTCAATAAGGGATTTTACGGAGTAAAACCCAGCAATCCGGAAGTGTTTCAGAGGAATATACCATACGAACATATAAGGGGAGCGCACCCATTGGAACGCTCCCCTAAGAAAGATAACACTAGTTTTGAATACTCAAACTAAACAACCCGTTCACTTAGTTGGCATCCCGGCGTATCGGTTCCCATGCCAGTGACAGGGCTCTGACCACACAGTCGCGCTTCAATGGTCTGAGTTCGTATGCAGTAACATCTTCAGCCTTTGTTTCGAGTTTTGCTGTAATAGCATCAATTTCATCCTGAAGCTGCTCTTCAAGCTCGGCCAGTTGTGCACGGTATGCTTCAACAGTTTCCTTGGAACGATTGACATCGCCATATTGCTTTGCCTGGCGGCTAAGCCCCCGGGCGGTTGTCGCTGCTTTACCAATATTGCTTGCACTAAGCACCTTGCGTCCAAATAATGCGCCCAAAACGGTAGAACCCATTGATATAGCGGTTTGAAGGGAAGCGTCCTTAGCCTGATCCTTCTCACGTCGAACCGCCTGTTCAGCTTTCCGGATGCGCTCTTCCAGCGTTGTCACCTTCGTGGCGTATGATTTACGCAGTTTATCAATGGCTTGATCTCTTTCCTCCCGTGATTCCTGCTGCAGACGGATCTTGAAGTCCCTCTCGGATTCATCCGGATTGGATACTTTTTTCAAAAAATCATTACGATATAGCTGCAGGCTGGAATTGCGATACAGATACTCTACAAGATCCGCCTCCCAGTTGGTATAGCTGGTTTTCCTGTTGCAGGCGGCAGGCAACGGCATATATGTTGCCCCGGGGGCACCGGAAGCTTCAAGCGCATCGGGTTCAAGCTCAAGTACCTCGCTTTGGCTCCAATCCACCGGGACCAGTCCGTCGTTGATGGGGCACAGGCGCATCATCTCAACGGAGGTGGAAATTCCGTTCTTTTTATCTTCATAATTCACGGTTACAAGACCTAAAATGGCTGGCCGATAAACCAACCCATCCTTGCTGCCTCGGTATGGAAGGAAGGTTTGGGTCACTGTGTCGGGAAGCTGTGGCGCAGTATCCTGACGGGAAACACTGGCTGGTATGACCGGTGGAGATGATACTGCTGCGGTGGGTTCAAATGGTTGCGACAGCCTTGCTGCGGGTGCCTCGGTTACCGCTGCGGGTTCTGAATACTGTGGCATGGCTGCAGCCGTTGATGGCTGAGCCTTGGTCAGGCTTTGGATCTCCATGCGGTTCAAGGGTCCGCGCAGATAGGACATACACCACCGTGTTTCAAATAAAACGGGTTGATCCTCATGGATATTGTTCATCAGGAAAACCCTGCTGCCTAAACTGGAAAGCAACTGATCCATCCTCTGCCGGTCGAAAACCTGGCCGGCGGTCAGTGAAGCACCTTCAAGGCCGTCCATCAGACGGTTCTTGTCACGTTCGGTCTGAAGCCGTCCGATAAACCAGGTCCCCATATTGGCCAGTCCCTTATAATCAAGATCCATTGGGTTCTGCGTTGTAAGCATAATCCCGAGGCCAAAGGCCCTTGCCTGCTTCAACAGCGTCAGAAGGGGCGCTTTTGAGGGAGGATTTGCCACGGGAGGAAAATAGCCAAAAATTTCGTCCATGTAAAGCATTGCCCGCAGGCTGGATGTACCTGGTTGGGTGCGAACCCAGCTAACGATCTGGTTCAGCACCAGAGAGACGAAAAACATCCGTTCCGCATCGGACAGATGTGCTATTGACAGGATGGAGATTTTGGGCTTTCCGGTTTCTGTATACAGCAGCTTGTCGATTTCCAGAGGGATTCCCTGCATCCAGGAGGCAAAACTTGGAGATGCAAGAAGGTTGTTAAACCGAATGGCAAGCATAAAGCGATCCTTTTCGGGATAGAATGATTCCAGCGGCATGACACCGATCTGGTTGAACTGCGGTTTCTGGATCAGCTGGATCAGCCCCGCAAGGTCCAGGTTCTGGCCATTTCCCCAGGAGGAAAGAAGGATATTGGAAATCAGAATGTGCTCGCGGCTCTGGATGGGGTCGGCATCAATACCCAGCAAGCCGAGCAAACTGCTGGAGGTTCCGGATGCCAATTCATTCAAGGCTTCCACATCATTGCGGATTGCAGCAGAAGGCAATGCGCACAGTCGGACGATGGACAGCGGGTTACCGGCCGTACTGCCGGGTGTGTATACAACGAAATCTGTTTTCTCACGCATTGCTTTGATGCGCTGTCCGTCCTGATCCCATTCAGCCAGCCCCTTTCGCCAAAGCGCGGCCTGGGCGGCACCAAAATCCTGCTGGGAAAGGCCTTTCTTTTTTGCTTCCTCGATATTGACCCAGGGCGTGAAATCGGCCGGGTCAAGGTTCGGGAAAGACAGCAACAGGTTCGTCATATCCCCTTTAGGGTCGATCACCAGTGCGGGAATCCCATCAATCGCTGCTTCTTCCAGCACTCCAATGCACAGGCCGGTTTTTCCGCTGCCGGTCATGCCAATGCATAAAGCATGTGTTGTCAGATCCTTGGAATCATATAGCAGATATCCCTCCTTGCGTTTCCTTGTTTCAGTGTCCAACTCCTTGCCAAGATAAAACGTACCTAGTTTTTCAAAGTCCTGCATATTTCCTCCATTCTTAACCAGCCGGCTCACAATGTTTCATCTATCTGACCGACAGTTATGTGATGATTATAGTTGTAATCTTTTATTTTATAGCGACAGAAGCTTTCCAAGCGCCTTTATACTCAGTTCAATGAAAAAGATGCTGACAACTAAGGAAATCTACTTTTTACATTTTTTCTTAAGTTTGAATGAATCATTCAAGTGCACAATCTGATGACGTGTTACGGGCATCATGATTAGGCCAGCGATGTTCTTTTTACCCCAAAAATCCAGCAGCCATTTTGATTCCTCTGCCTCCAGCACTCCGCCTTCGCTGAAGATACGATTCAACCTGTCCTGCTTTACCTTAACCCTCATATCCCCCGGTTTCAACGCTGAAAGAACTTCTCTTGTTCTAATACCAACCGCTTTCCTGTAAGACCTAAGTTCCAGCATGTCCAACCCGGCGCTTAAAGCAAGGATTTCCTCGTCGCTCATGGCATTTCCGGTATCTTTCACTTCAACCTTCAGCCTTGACTGCCAATCATCGAATACCTGTTTTGAATCCGCAATCAGAATATTCACCGTCAAGTCTTCTATTCGGGTAATGTGCCAAAGATTCCATGCGATGGTCACATCTTTGATGGTAGGCATTGTGATGAAGGCTTTTCTGTCCAGCCCATCCCACAGTTCATCTTCAAGTGTTTTTGTCTGAATATTGCTTGTATCGGATGTGTGCACATATGAATGTAATTCCAGGGTTAACCCGACAGCATCGTCAAGCTTTTTTTCATCAAGAATGATACTGCCCAGAAGCTTTTGTTTAGGGTTCCAATCTTCTGCATGATACATTGTAACCTCAGCTCCTTCTTTCACTTTTTGAGTGTTGCTTCAAAAAATGTAGGTGTGCGACGCGCCCATCATTTTCTGTTCTTTACCCTGACTGGTATTTTCGATGGTAAGAAGCCATTTGATCGCAAAATGTAATTTCTTCGTATACAGTTTTACTTGATTCGTCGCGCTAATAACAAAATACCAAATATTTTCGGCCTCGTCAACGATTCTGAGGGAACATGGAAGATAGAGAAGTTTCTTTTATTGTATTCCAATGACGAACAAAAACAGGCTTCTTGAGCATTTCACACAAAGAAACCTGTAATGCATATTTTAACTCCTATACCCGTTAGTTTTAAACAAAAACAAGAGACCGTGGGGCAGTCAAGTTTATCTTTCCATTAATAGTATGTTTATGTAAACGAAAGTGTTCCTGATTTATCAAAAACTACTTATCTTTTTCCAAATAGAATAGCATACCTGAATCCTCTTCCCTCCTCATTCACTTCAATCACGGCTTTATAGAGAACCCTGCTGATTGAATTATCCCAGCGGATTCCTGGTCCCCGGTTTAGTAACCTCATTACACTCAGGGTGATATGCTTTCAGGCCAATAATGTCAGCATCCTCTTCAACATCCTTTAAAATGTAAAGCCCATGTTCATTTTCATCCTCATCGGTGCATTTATCTCTGTATACCCGGTAGGGGCGCATCATATCATGATTTTCATGTTCAAGAATATGGCAATGGAAGGGGTATATCCCTGTAAAGTCTCCGAATCTGGCAATTATTTTGGTGATATAGCCCGGTATAGCTTTGACGGTATCCTTCCACCCTCTTTCATTTTCATCGGGAAGTACTTCAGGTCCTATGTATTTCAGTTTCTTAGTCGATGTGTATTCCTGGACATTAAAGGGCTGGCGGTTTAGAATCTGAAACTGCACCAGATGGACATGAATCGGGTGGGTACCCGCTCCGGAATTAATAATATTCCATACCTCCACGCTTCCCAATTCTGTATTGATTGTTATTGGATCAGTCCACATTTTGTCTTCGAGCATAAACATTAATCTGTTATATTCGTTTACACCTACCACAATATCAATGTTTCTTTGCTTTTTTTATTGGAAGGGGGTCTATATTATTCAATTTCCTCGGCAGGCTGCTGTCATCTTCTACAGGTTCGCCGCTTACCCTGAATTGCATGATCTCAGGAAGCGGGGTACCAAAGGGTGGTGTTGAATCATTCACAAGGTTAAAGATCTGGTTTTCGAGACCGGTAAAATCAATGATAACATCTGCACGTTCGGCTGGCAGGAACGAAAGCGTACTTAATTTGGCAGGCTGTTCCAGGAAGCCTCCATCAGTACCGATTTGGTTCATAGATGGCAGGATCTGGCCCGGCTCTCCTGAAAAGCGCAAGGCATAATCCCTTGCATTTGATCCGTTCAGGAAACCGTCACTTTCAGGCTTTACATTCAAACCATGGAGGTGAACGACAGCCCTGACCTCGGGATTATCCATCACCCCATGAATTGTCATATCAATGGGAAGAAAATGTTCGTTCGGGAGTTTATTGATCCATCTTACATAAATGGGATTGTCCTCATGTGCTTCAATAATCGGTCCGGGGTAACTGCCTGCATATCCCCAGAGTCTGGTATCTCCCATGTCGCTGTGTAGATTCTGGCTGAATTCTGTCATTTCCAGCTCATAGTAAGGCTGACCCTTCTTTGTTCCCACAGGTTAGATTACTCCTGGAATGGGAAACGGATCTTTATACTTTTCAAGTAAAGGTGCCATATCATCAGTCTCCTTCATCAATCAATTTACCCAGGTTGTACAGGAAGGATGGTCTTTTCTCCGGTTTGTCCGGAAGATAGTTGTACATCCCTAATTCATTATATGAATAAGCTGTGTTTGTGCCTCTACTGTGAAAAAATTGTTCAGAAATTAAAGAATAGACCAAAATAAATCATACAATAGCATTATTCTTACTAACTCAACTTTCCCAGCCTAATTG
>LSQX01353799.1_pt1 | contig 32591 bp, 23 predicted proteins | sample 654561 | NCBI WGS metagenome assembly LSQX01 (sample SAMN04489861, study PRJNA283612) | anaerobic digester metagenome | isolation source: 4 biogas reactors fed with cattle manure at either 37C or 55C with and... | place: Denmark: Kongens Lyngby | collected 2014 | reverse complement strand
CCCTGCATGAACTGGAATCTGCCGGCGCCCTTTTCCTTGGCGCGGGTGACCGCTTTCTTCTCCTCTACCTTGGTGACGTAGAGGCCCTTGTCCCGCAGTTGCTGAACCACCACGTCCTTGTTGGGCGCGTCCAGTGTGCCGGGTGTGTGCTTGCCGCTCTTATCGCGTGCTACATATGCAAAGGTAGGCATATCTCTCCTCCTTCAGGAGGCCGGGATGACGAGACAGAAGGCGGGGCCAACCACGGGCAGCCAGTCCCCCTGGCGCACGGTTCTTAGCCCGTTCCGTCTAGTATATACCCCGCATTCGGTCTTCTAACCCCACAATTCGGCTTTGTCCTGTCGGTTCGAATCCTGCCTTCCTTGACCCCTACTCCCCGGCGATGAGTTTCTCCAGCTCGGCGGGGTTGTGGCTCCGGCGCATCCCGACCTCGTAGGTGATCAAGCCCTGCTTGTACAGGTCGCGCAACGCCTGGTCCATGGATTGCATGCCCAGTTGCAGTGCGGTCTGAATGATGGAGTGCATCTGGTGCGCCTTGTTCTCNNTCGCGGATCAGGTTGCGAATGGCGGAGTTGGCGACCATGACCTCAATCGCGGCCACCCGGCCGGGCTGGCCGGCCCGGGGGAGCAGTTGCTGGGACATGATCGCCACCAGGTTATTGGACACCTGGACGCGGATCTGCTCCTGCTGCTCCGGGGGGAAGACGTCAATCATGCGATCCACGGACTCCGCCGCATTGTTGGTGTGCAGCGTGGCCATGACCAGATGGCCGGTCTCAGCACAGGTGATAGCCAGCTGGATGGTTTCGAGGTCACGCATCTCGCCGACCAGAATGACGTCCGGATCTTCGCGCAGAACCGAGCGCAGGGCATTGGCGAAAGTGTGGGTGTCCTCCCCCAGCTCCCGCTGGTTGATGACGGACTTCTTATGCGTGTGCAGATACTCGATAGGGTCCTCGATGGTGATGATGTGCTCGGCCCGCTCCATGTTGATCTGGTTGATGATGGAGGCCAGGGTAGTGGACTTGCCGCTACCGGTGGGGCCGGTGACCAGGAGCAGACCGCGAGGGCGGCGCGCCAGGTCTTCCGTGATCGGGGGCAGGCCCAGTTCCTTGATGGTGGGGATCTTGGTGGGGATCAAGCGGAAGGCGCCGGCCACGTTCTGCCGGTCGCGGAAGACATTGACCCGGAAGCGTGCGATCTTGCGCATGGCGTACGAACAGTCCAACTCCAACTCGGTCTCAAAGCGCTGGATCTGGTCGTCAGTGAGAATATCGTAGATGATGCGCTGACAGATGGGGCCATCTAGCACCTCATAGCGCGTCATCTTCAGCTCACCGTCAATACGCATGATGGGGGGCAGGCCCACGGCCAGGTGCAGATCGGAGGCGTTGGTTTCCACCACCATCTCCAGCAACTCGTCAATATGGACGTGCTCGATGGGTTTGCGCTGAACCTGCTTTTTTCCCGGGGCGCCATGACCCGCCGGTCGGGCGGGACGCGGCGTAGTCTCCTGTTCAGCCCCTACGCTCTGGGGCGTAGCTGATCCCTGAGATTCGCTTGCCATAGCTGTCTCCCTTGCCCGCCGCTAGGGACGGGCCGCTGCGGTCTTGTCTGGTGGGGCAAGTTCCGCTCTGCGTTCAAAGAACTTCTTGCGAGCGCGGCTGATTTACCAGGCGCCGGCGGTAAAGATGACGCGGGAGAGGTCCTCTACGGTCGTGATCCCGCGCAGGGCCTTGCTGAAGCCGTCTTCGGCCATGGTGACCATGCCGCTGGCCAGGGCGGCCTCGCGAAGCTGGCCCGAAGAGGCCCGCTTGATGATCAATTCGGCCAATTCCCCGTTCATGACCAGCAGCTCAAAGACCCCGAGGCGGCCCCGGTACCCGGTGCCGCGGCAAGCCTCGCAGCCTCGTCCGTGATAGAAAACCTGGTCCTTGTTTTCGGGCAGGTCGGGGTCGAACCCGAAGGTCAGAAGCAGGTCTTTGCGCGGCTGGTAGGGCTCGCGGCAGTTGGGACAGATGGTGCGGGCCAGGCGCTGAGAGATCACGCCGATGATGGAGGAGGCGATCAAGAACGGCTCCACCCCCATGTCCACAAGACGGGTAACTGTCGAAGGCGCGTCATTGGTGTGCAGGCTGGTGAGGACCAGATGCCCAGTGAGCGCAGCCTGAATCGCGATCTCGGAGGTCTCCAGGTCACGTACCTCACCCACCAGGATAATATCCGGATCCTGGCGCAGGAAGTACTTCAGGGCGATCGCGAAGGTGAGCCCCGCCTTACGGTTCACGTTCACCTGGCTGATGCCGTCCAGCTGATACTCCACCGGATCCTCAATGGTGATGATGTTGTGCTCCACCGAGAGGATGTGGTTCAAGATGTTGTACTGGGTGGTCGTTTTGCCAGAGCCCGTCGGTCCGGTGGACAGGATCATGCCGTTGGGCTGCCTGATGAGCTTCTCGATTATCCCCAGCATGTTCTCGTCAAACCCCAGGTCACCCAGGCCTCGCTGAATGCCCTTCTTGTCCAGCACGCGCATGACCATCTTCTCCCCCAAGGTGGTGGGGATGACGCTGGCTCGCAGGTCATAGTCGCTGTCGGCGTGCCGCACGTGGATACGCCCGTCCTGGGGCAGACGGCGCTCGGCGATGTTCATGTTGGCCATGATCTTCAGCCGCGAGAGCAGGGGTGCATGCACGTACTTGGGGAGCTGCAGCACGTCGTGGAGCACGCCGTCGATGCGGTACCGCACCCGCACACGATTTTGGTAGGGCTCAACATGAATGTCACTGGCCCGCTCATGCAGTGAGCGCTGGATGACCAGTTTAGCGATCTTGATAATGGGCGCCTCATCGGCGATGTCAGCAATGCGATCGAGTTCGGCCCGGTCCTCTGTGGGGGCGGTCTCTTCGGCGGCGATAATGCCGCTGTCGCGGACGGACTCGGCCAGGGCCTGCATGTCGACGCTGCCGCCCTCCCCGCCCTTCTCCCGTCCACGTCGGGCGGGACCGGGACTGGGAGCCGCCTCCGCCGACAAGGCCTGGCCGGCAGCGGGCACTCCGCCGCCACCTCCCCCGGCGTAGACCTTGTCAAGAGTATGCTGAATGGAGTCGGGGTCGGAGAGGATTGGCACCACGGGCACCTGCAGGACCATGCGCAGGGCATCAATGGCCATCACATCGCCGGGTTCGGCCATGGCCACCTTGATACCCCCGCTAGTCTCCCGCCCTACGGGGATGGCACGATAGCGCTCCGCGTCCTCCTTGGGCAGGAGGGTCGCCACCCCGGGGTCCACTGTGTCCGGGCTCACATCCAGATAGGGGATGTGCATTTGGGCCGAGAGGGCCTCATACAGGGCCTTCTTCTCCACAAAGCCCAGATCCACCAGCACTTCTCCCAGGAGCTGAGTGGTTTGTTTCTGGGTCTGCAGAGCCTCCTTGAGCTGCTCTTCGGTGAGCAGCCCACGCTCCATCAGCATCTGGCCAATTGGGCGGTGCCCGCTAGATCGGCGCATGAATGCAACACCTCACCTCGGGGGCCCAAGACATTCACCGGCCCCCCACTAACAAAGGAAACAATTGCACAAGGCTTATACGAACCAGAAGCATTATATGCATCGCGCGCGCAACTGTCAATCGCGATCGGGCGAGGGGTAATGGGTTCAGATTCACGGCTGCGGACCGGGAGCGGCGCGCGGCGGGGGTTTGGAGGTGAAAAGAATTTGTGCCACCGAGCGCGGCAAGGCCGGGGATACCGCCGCCGAGTCAATCTCACCGCTGCCTTGCGCCACCAGCTTGGTCTGGGTGCCGGTAGCCGAGCGCAAGTAGAGCCGGCTCAGGCCGCCGCGAGTGGAGCTGATGAGCAGCCACTGTTCGTCCGGCGAGAGGCCCCAGAGCCGATCGTCATCCGGGGAAGGCGCCACGGCCCCCAGGCCCTCGCCGGTGCTTTGCGCCCGGCAGATCTGCCAGTGGCCCTCCAGGTTCCAGGAGAAGTAGAGGTACTTGCCGTCCGGCGACCAGATCGGGTGCCGCTCCGGAATGGTGCTGGTCAGCAACTGGCGGGACTGACGGGTAGCAGGATTCCAGATATGCAGCTTCTCGGCTCCCGAACGGTCCGAGACGAAAGCCAAGGCTTCTCCGGCCGGGGACCAGGCCGGCGCTAGGTCCTTCGAAGAAGTCTCCCCCAGATCGGTGACCGCGCCCGTCAGCAGGTCAAGCAAGCACAACTCAGGGTTTCCGGAACGCTCGGAGACGAAGACTACTGACCTGCCGTCCGGCGCGTAAGAGGGGGAGTAGTTGGGCGTGCTCTCCTCGGTGAGCTGTCTCAGGCCGGTGGCGTCAGCCTTGAGGGCCCAGAGGTTGCGGGCTCCGCTGCGGTCTGAGACAAAGACGATCTGGCGGGCATCGGGGGAGAAGGCGGGCTGATGGTCCACCCCGAGATGGGTGGTAAGCCGGCGCTGCAGGTTGCCCTCCGCGTCTGCCAGCCACAGGTCGGTGTTTCCACCCCGGGTCAGGGAGAGGACCAGCATGAAGGTCTCCGGCTCGGGCTCCGGCAGATCCAGTTCGGGCAGGCGGGCCCGCAGCCGCTCAATGGCCTTGGCCGCCTCGATGCCGTTGTCGGTGAGTGGCGCCAGGCGAATCACCTGGCGGAAGGCCTCCACCGCCTCGGCGTTGCGGCCCAGGCTGATGCAGGACCAGGCCAGACCCCACCAGCCATCAGCGAATTGGGGGTCCGCCTGGGTGGCGGCGCGAAGCTGGTGAATGGCGGTGGGGTAGTCACCGGCACGCTTGGCGGCCATTCCGGCCTGGTAAGCCTGCAGGGCCTGGGAGTTGGTAGACTGCGCCCAGCCAGCCGTTCCCAGAATCAACCAGATGGCAAAGACCAGCGGTGAAGGAAGACTGCGCCGCAAAGCGGCGAAAAGCCGGCTAGGCAGGCTACGGCTCAAAGTGCGTCCTCCCCCGGCTAACGGCAACCGAGGGGATTGCGCCGCCCGCACTATTTCTTCCGCGCCGCCTCTCGTCTGCACTCTACCACTCCAGTCTGGGGCCGCCCAGTCGGGGGAGGATGCCCGGGCCGTCGTCGTCGTAGCTCAGCGGCAGCTCGATGGTGGCGCCGCCCTCGCGGCTGGAGAGGTAGATGGCCTTGATGATCTCCACCGCAGCGCGCGCCTCGCGGCCGTTGAGCAGCGGCTCCCGGTCCTCGCGGATAGCGGCGACCAGGTCCTCCACGTGGGCCTGATGGCCGGTGGCCTTGAGGCCGAGGGGATCAGAGGAGGTGTCGCCGGCATCTTCAGACTCGGCCTCCACGGCTTCCTCGCCGGGGATCTCCCAGGCGGTGAGATTGCCGCCCTCCAGGCTGAGGGACCCCAGGTCACCGTTGACGGCAAGGTGCAGGCCGTAGCCAGGCAGGATGGAGGTGGTGCCCTCCAGGACACCGAGGGCGCCGCATTCCCACTCCAGGATGGCGACGGCGGTATCCTCCACCGGGATGTTGCGGGTGATATGCCGACAGTGGGCGCTGACCCGGGCCAGGGGACCCATGAGGAACTGGATCAGGTCAATGCCGTGGACGCCCTGGTTCATGAGGGCACCGCCGCCGTCCAGCTCCCAGGTAGCCCGCCAGCCTGCAGAGGCGTAGTAGGTATGGGCGCGGTAGTATTTCTGGTAGCAGTCGCCGAGGGCCAGCTTGCCCAGCTTGCCCTCGCGGATGGCCTGCTTGGCCTTCAGGGTACCAGCCATGGTGCGATACTGGAACACCCCGCTCAGCCTGACGCTGCACTCCTCGGCGGCCTGGATCATCTCGTCAATGGCGGCCAGGGTGATGTCCAGCGGCTTCTCGCACAGGATGTGCTTGCCGGCCTCGGCGGCCTGGATGGCGTGGGTGTGGTGCATGCCGCTGGGGGTGCAGACGCTGACGGCTTGGATGTCGTCGCGGGCCAGCATGTCCTCCAGGCTGGTGGTATAGGGGACCTGGTGTTTCTCGGCCAGGGCTTGGGCCTTGTCCTCCAGGATATCACAGACACAGGCGACATGGGCGCCCTCGGCGGCGGTGATGGCGTCAGCGTGGACGGGCCCGATACTCCCGGCCCCAATAATCCCAAATCCAATGGAATCCTTGGTCACTTCTCTCAGCTCCTTGCTGGACGTCTGCACCGGGGCCTGCTTGGCGTGCCCGGTGGGGGTGATGTCCCGGCCACCCAAATTCCTCAGGAGGCTAGAAATACCTTCCCCTCCACCTGAAGGCTACTGGCTCCGGTGCGAGGCCTCCCTGGCCAGCGCGTCCGCCCGGGTATTGTGCTCGCGGGTGGCGTGACAGATCTCGAAGTGCTCGAACTTGGCGCTCAGTTCCCGCGCCTTCTCAAACAGCGGCTTGATGGCGGGGGTGCGCACGCGGTACTGGCCCAGGAGTTGGCGGCAGAGAAACTCGCTGTCGCTGATGGCGCGTAGCCGGGTGAGCTTGAGGTTGAGGGCTGCGCTGAGCCCGGCGATGAGCGCCCGGTACTCGGCCACGCCGTTGGTCGTGCGTCCCAGGGGGAGGGAGCCCTCGGCCAACAGCCGGCCTTGGGGGTCCAGTATCACGTATCCGGCGCCCGCCGGGCCGGGGTTCCCCCGGGAGGCCCCATCGGTGAAGAGTGTGACACAGTCCAAGCAGGAATCCTCAGATGACATCTAGTCCACTCCTTGACTGATACGTAGAATTGCGTAAATTGCCCTGGTGGGCTAAAGATATGGGCCCGAGGTGCCGATAGCAGGAACGAAGCGCCAATCCATGTCAGGGGGGAAAGCTCATGATCCACTGGTCGCACCTCGTCGTGGTAGGCCTGGTTTTCCTGCCGCTGGGACTGCTCTCGGTGGTGGCTGCCTTACGGAGCAGTCAGTGCACCGGTATCTTGGAGACGGCACCTCCCCGGAGCCGTGATCGCGAGGAAGCGGAGACGGTCCCGGTTCTCGACAAACGGCGCTGCGCCTGAAGGGTCAGTTCGCCGCTTCAGGACGTACCTCCTGCCACCCGCCGGGCCGGATGGGCATTCCGGGCTGTCTGGTCATACCAGGGAGCCGTCTGTCCGGCCCCCAACGGGTGTGGTGAATTCCAGACCTTCCTTCCCGACCTCGCCGGCTCGCGTTGCGCCTGTGTGGGCCATATGCTATAATCGCTGCCGCTAAGCGGGCCGCGCGGCGTGTTGCCGGCCCTCTTCCTGTTCCGCGTTCCCAGATGCGGAACTGCTATCCATAGGAAGGACGTGACGCACATGGCCAACCCGGCCACTCTCTACGAAGCAATGTACATCCTGGACGTGGCCCTCTCCGAGGAGCAGGCCGCGGAAGTCAGCAAGACCCTGGCGGAGGCCGTAGCCGCAGCCGGGGGCGAGATTGTCAGTGATGAGCTCTTTGGGCGCCGTCGCCTGGCTTTCCCCATTAACGGGCATACCGAAGGCGTGTACCGGTTGCTCTATTTCCACGGCGTTGGCTCTCTGGTGCCGGAGGTCAAGCACCAGTTCACTCTGATTGAGGGCATCGTGCGCGGGATGGTGGTAGTCGCTGACCCCAAGGCGCTCTTCCCCTCGCCCGCTGAGAGGGAGAGAGCTGCGGCCGCGGAGGCCGCGGCAGAGGCGGAGGCAGCGACGGCCCCCGAGTCGGAGCCAACGGCTGCGCCCGTGGCCGAAGCTGCAGAGGCTGAGACGGAAACGGCCCCCGCCATCGAGGAGGCGGCCCAGCCGGAGGCCGAGATAGAGGAGGCGGCTGAGACCGAGAAACCCGCCGCCCCGGAAGCCTAACCCTGGACGCTTTCCGCACCCGGCACGAGACTTCCAGCTAAGGAGACTGGAGACCATGATCAACAGCGTTGTTCTGGTGGGCAGACTGGCGAACGAACCGGAGATGCGCTATACCCCCAGTGGCATGGCCATCACCAAGTTCCGGCTGGCGGTGACGCGTCGGCAGCGCCGCGCTAGCGAGGGCGAGGAGCGGCAGGAGGAGACGGACTGGCTCAACATCGTCACCTTTGGCGTGGTGGCGGAGAACTGCGGGCAGTACCTGGATAAGGGCGCGCTGGTGGGGATCGAGGGGCGCGTGCAGTCCCGCACCTGGGAGACCCAAGAAGGCCAGAAACGCTACGAGGTGGAGATCGTCGCCAACAACGTACAGTTCCTCGAGAGCAAGGCGGAGGCCGAGCGGCGCCGGGAAAGGGCCGCGGGGAAATCCGGAGGGCGCCCAGGCGGTGCGCCGCCTCCGGAGGCCGAACCCCTGGAGGACGTTCCCGAAGGCGAGGACTACTTCGGGTAGGCCCAGCACATCCGGGCTGTCATATGTTATTGCAGGCAGGAGGGGCCGGATAGGGGCCGTGCAGCGCCCGCGGGCGGGCGGAGCAGGGATGGTTCCTATCCGGCCCGTTCTGTCTGAGCGGGAGTGACGTACTACCATGAGCGAGCACGCCGTGGCGCTGGGGATTGACGTCGGAGGCACCGCCTTCAAGATCGGCTTGTTCGATCGCGAGGGCGCCAAGATCGCGGCGGACAAGCATCCGACACCCCGCAAAGGCGAGGCGGGGGCAGTCCTGGCCGCGATTGCGCAGGCCGCTGATGACCTCCTGCAGCACGCCGGCCTGCCACGCGAGTCTCTCGCCGGTGCCGGCCTGGGGGTCCCCGGACGGGTGGACCCCGACAGCGGTGTGGCGCTCAACTGCCCCAATCTGCAAGTTCTCGATGGGGTGAACGTGGTCCTCGGCCTCTCGCAGCGCATTGACACGCCCGTGCTGCTGGCCAACGATGCCTTCTGCGCCACCCTGGGGGAGCTGCGCTATGGCGCGGGGCAGGGAGCTAACAACCTGCTGCTACTCACCCTCGGCACCGGCGTGGGTGGGGGCGTTGTCATAAACAACAAGGCCGTGCGCGGACCGCGCCAGCTCATGGGAGAGATTGGGCACATGACCATCCTCCCCGGCGGCCGGCGATGTGGCTGTGGCAACTTCGGCTGCCTGGAGGCCATGGTCGCCAAGGAGGCCATGATTGAGCACGCCCTGCGCCGGCTCGCCGCCGGCCGTGAGAGCTTGATTGACACCCTCACCGGTGGCGAGGACGCGAAAATCAGCCCCAAGATCATCTCCCAGGCCGCGGGCGAGGGCGACGCGGTGGCCCTGGAGGTCATCGCGGAGACTGGCACGTACGTGGGGATCGCCATCTGCAACGCGGTGCTCATGGTGGACCCCGACCGGGTGTTGGTCGGTGGAGGTATCGCCGCCGCGGGCGAGCCGCTTTTTGGCGCTATCCGCCGCACGGTGAAGCATCGCGCCTGCATTAGCCAGTTCGATCCGGAGAAGATTCTTCCCACCAGCCTGGGGAACGAGGCGGGGGTGTACGGCGCCGCCGCGATGGTCTGGGAGGAGTAACGAGAGAGCGGCGGGTGAGGCGTGGCGCTGGCCCGCGATTCCCGGCGCGGGAGCATCAGGTGCGATCTCCGTCCAGCGGCAGCCGGTGGTAAGGCTTCCGACCCCGCGCGCTCTATTTTTGACTAGCCCGAGGTCTACGGACCCTCGGGCATGAGTTGCTTGTTGGCAAACTTGCAGGCTATGTCTGAGCCGTTGTGGAAGCAGATCCTGGAGCAGATCGCCAGCGCGCCAGAGGTGCGCGCGGTGGCCGAGCGCCTGGCCGCAGGCCCGGGCCGGTCGGAGGCGGCTGCCATCATGGTGGAGGGCCCCAGCGGCGCGGGCAAGAGCGCTCTGTTGGCGGCGCTGCTGACCGCTCCTGAGACCGCGGCCCTGATCCTGACCTACAACGACGAGCGAGCTGCCCAGCTCACCGAAGACCTCTCCGCCCTGCTGCAAGGGTCTGAAGGCGGTCCGCGCGTCCAGCTTTACCCCTCCATCGCTTCGGCACTATATGACGGCGTGGAACCGGAGCCGGCGGAAGTCGCCCAGCGACTGACGGTCCTGGGACGCCTGGCCGCCGGTGAGCCGACGGTGGTCGTGGCCCCCATCAAGTCCGCGCTGCACCTTACCCTGCCCCCGGAGGTCCTCAATCAGGCCCGGCGCGAATTGGTGCGGGGGGCCACAGAGGATCGCGAGGACCTCACCGGAGCCCTCATGGAGCTGGGATATGAGCGGGTGCCGCTGGTGGAGGAGGTCGGACAGTTCTCTCTCCGGGGGGGCATCCTTGACCTTTCGCCACCCACCGAGCCGCGCCCAGTGCGCGTGGAGTTCTTCGGCGATGAGATGGACAGTCTGCGGCACTTCGACCCGGTAACTCAACGCTCTCTGGAGCCGGTAGATCGCGTGCTGGTGGGGCCGGCCGGGGAGTTGCTGCTGCAGGAGGCTACGGTGCGCAAGGCGCTACCCACCATTCGAGGCGCCTTCCGCCGTGAACTGGACCTGCTCAACGAGCGGGGCAAACAGCGCGAGGCCGAGCGCCTCAAGGAGCGTATGAGCGAGGACCTGCGGCTATTGGAGGGCTTGCAGCCGCGCCTGTCGCTCACCCACTACCTGCCCTACCTCTACGACCGCCCGGCCTCTGTGCTGGAATATCTCCCCCCCGAGGCCCTGCTGCTGGTGGATGAGCCGGTGCGGATCAAAAGCCATGCCGAGCAGTTTGAGTCCGAGGTGCAGCGAGCCTATGACAGCGCGGTCAAACTGGGGAGCCACCTGCGGCTTCCGGCTATCGCCTGTCTACCCTGGGAGAGCTTCGTCGCCGCGTACCTGGCACACAGCCGCTGGCAGCGCCCGATCCTGTATCTGACCATGCTGCAGCGGGAAATCCCCTGGGCTTCGGAGACACCGGCCACGCACCTGGCTACCCCCCCGGTGGATAGCTTCGGCGGGCGCTTTGAGCTATTGGTGGAGGGGCTGAGCGTCTGGCAAGAGGAGGGCCAGCGGCTGGTCCTGTGCACGCGCGAACCGGAACGCATGGTGGAGGTGTTCAGTGCTCGTGGCGTGAAGCAGCTCTCCCTGCCCGACGAGGAGCAGCTACTGGAGCCCGGACGGATCAATCTCACCGACCTCGACCTCTCCGGGGGTTTCATCTTCCCTGCCGCGAAGCTGGTGGTGCTCACCAGCCGGGAGGTCTTTGGCTGGCGCCGCCTGCGCCGTACCGAGGAGCCGGCGTACAAACGGGGTTTCTCGCTGACTTCCCTGCGTGAACTCCACGAAGGCGATCACGTGGTGCACATCAACCACGGCATCGCCCGCTACCGGGGCCTCACGCGCCAGACCGTGGGGGGGATCGAGCGCGAGTACCTGGTGCTGGAATATGCCGGGGAGGATCGGCTGTACGTCCCGGTCACCCAGCTGGATCGCGTGCAGAAGTACGTGGGGGTGGAGGGAAGCGCTCCGCAGGTAACCGCCCTGAAGAGCACGCGCTGGAAGACGGCGCGGCAGGTGGCCCGCAAGTCCGCGCAGCTGCTGGCCCGCGAACTGATGAAGCTATATGCAGCCCGCGAGCGGGCGGAGGGGCACGCCTTCTCCGCCGACGGCCCCTGGATGACCGAGCTGGAGAATTCCTTCCGCTACGACGAGACGCCGGACCAACTCCGGGCCATTGCCGAGGTCAAGACGGACTTGGAGACGCCACGCCCCATGGATCGCCTGGTCTGCGGCGATGTAGGCTTTGGCAAGACGGAAGTTGCGCTGCGAGCGGCCTTTCTGGCTGTCGCCAACGGTAAGCAAGTGGCTTTGCTATGCCCCACAACCTTGCTGGCAGAGCAGCACGCTCAGACGTTTTCCGACCGCTTTGCCGAATGGCCTGTGCGTGTTGTGGAACTCTCCCGCTTCCGTTCTGCTCGTGAAGTGAGCGCTGCTCAAGAAGGTTTGGCGAACGGCTCGGTGGATATCGTCATTGGTACGCACAAGATTCTGTCGCGTGACACCCATTTCAAGAATCTAGGCTTGGTCATCNNCTGCTGTGCGGAGATGTGGGCTACGGCAAGACCGAGGTTGCCGTGCGCGCGGCCTTCAAGGCGGTGCTGGACAACCGCCAGGTCGCTGTGTTGGTGCCCACCACTGTCCTGGCGCAGCAGCACCTGAACACCTTCCGCCAGCGCCTCTCGCGCTACCCCGTGGAGATCGCGATGCTAAGTCGCTTCCGCACGCCGGAGCAGCAGCGGCAGGCGCTGGCCAGCCTCAAGCAGGGCACCCTGGACATTGTGATCGGCACCCACCGCCTGCTCAGCGCCGATGTTCAGTTCAAGGATCTGGGCCTGGTCATCATTGACGAGGAACAACGCTTTGGCGTCCGGCAGAAGGAGAAGCTCAAGAAGCTGCGGGAGTCCGTGGACGTGCTAGCCCTGAGCGCGACGCCGATTCCGCGCACGCTCAACATGGCGTTGTCCGGCATCCGTCAGGTCTCGCTGATCAATGACCCTCCGCAGGGACGCTTGCCCATCCGTACCTTCGTCCGGGAGCGCGATGACGAGCTGATCCGCCAGGCGGTTCTGCGCGAACTGGAGCGTGGGGGCCAGGTATACTTTGTCCATAACCGCGTGCAGTCCATCCGACATGTCGCCGCCCACGTGCAGAACCTGGTCCCCGAGGCCCGAGTGGCCGTAGCCCACGGACAGATGGAGGAGGAGGACCTGGAGCAGGTCATGCTGGCCTTCTATGGAGAGCAGGTGGACGTGTTGGTGTGCACCACCATCATCGAGAACGGCCTCGACGTGCCCAATGTGAACACCATCCTGGTGGACGACGCACATAAGCTGGGGCTGGCGCAGCTCTACCAGCTTCGCGGGCGGGTAGGGCGCTCGGTGCGCCAGGCATACGCTTACCTGCTCTATCGCTATCCGGAGCAGATGACGTCGGAGGCCGAGGAGCGGCTGCGAGCCATCGAGGAGTTCAGCGAGCTGGGCAGCGGCTTCCGCCTGGCGCTGCGCGACCTGGAGATCCGGGGGGCGGGGGAGGTGCTGGGGGCGGAGCAGAGCGGCCAGATGTCCTCGGTCGGCCTGGACCTGTACGTGCAGATGCTGGCGGATGCGGTGAAGACTCTCAAGGGAGAGCGGCCCAGCGACCTGGAGGGCCTGCCCACGCTGGATCTGCCCGTGGAGGCGGTGATTCCGGCCAGCTACGTCCCCGACGACCGCCAGCGCATTGAGCTGTACCGGCGGCTGGCGGAGGTGGAGCGGGAGGAGGAGACGGAGGCGATCGCTGCGGAGATGCGCGACCGCTACGGGCCGGCCCCGGCGGCAGTGGAGCACCTGCTGCAGATCGCCCGGCTGAGGCTGCGGGCGGTGGCGGCGGGTGTGGCCGAGGTGGGCCCGGAGAATGGCCGTCTGGTGGTGCGGCTATTGCCCTCGGCGCGACTCTCTGAGCGTGAAGTGGGAGTCTTTCGCGGCCTGCTGCATCCTACCTTACGCCAGGCACGGCAAGGCTACCGCTCGCAACTCCCGCGTGCGGTCGTGCAGCCCCAGGCGCTGTCCTTCGCACCTGGCAGCCAGGACCAGGAGCCTATTCTCAAGGGAGTGGAGCACTTGATAAATCTTTTGCTGCAGCGCGCTGACTACAAGCGCCAGCCAAAGGAGGTCGAGGCGAAATGAGCTGGCTCAACTTGCGCTGGACCGGTGTTGCGTCTGTCCTGCCTGCCATGCTTGCGGAGCGGACTATTCCCGGAGGGGCTCTTGTGCCTCGTCGCCTGGCCCGGTCTGCGAAGCGCAGACGCGTGCCGCCGGCGGCTTGCGTGGGGCTGGTGATTCTGCTGGGAGCTTCCGGAGCCCTGGCCCAGGGCCCGGGTTTCTTCCCTCTCGGCATACGTCTGGGCAGCCTGAACGAACTCGCGACGCTCGGCTCGGAGATCAAGGCGGCCGGGTTCAACTGCGTGCTGGCCGACGGCCCGCTGGGAGCCGCAGTGATCCCCGGCCTCTGGCAGGCACGGGAACTGGGGCTGAGGGTGTTCCTCTCGAGTGAGAGGCTGGGCGACCTGGGCGGGGGCCCCGAAGCGCAACGCGACCACGTCCAGCGGCTGTTCGATCTCGTCTCCTGGACCCGGGACCACCCGGCATACGCCGGTCTGTGGCTCAACATCGAGGGGCTGCGACCCGAGGCAGCGCAGGCCTACCTACTTGCCGCCAGAGCCGGGAATCCCCACGCCGCCGTCATCGCCACTGCCGGGGACCGTGCCTGGTGGGACTACACCCCGGATCAAGCAGTCGTGGCGCCGATGTTGAAGCGCGCCTCCGCCCCCGCCGACGCCGTGGCTGCGGTCCTGCGGCCCGGAGGCAACAGCGAGGAGGGGGTGGGGCCACTGGGCATTCCGTCCCCGAAGGAAGTGGACTTGCGGCCGGTGTATGTAGCCTCCGCGGAGCATGGGGCGTCGGCGGCGTGGCTTGCGCACGTTCTCACCAGCTACCTCAACGACGGGGCCGGGGGCTTCTTCTTCGCCTATCCGCAGGAGACCCTGGACCGCGAAGCCTTGTGGGAGGCACTGAAGATGGTGCGGGCCAAGCTCCCGCCGGCGGCAGCGCAGTCGCTCGAAGGCGCGGAGCGCAGGGAAATCCTGGCTGCGGAGGCCGCCTCGCCACTGGTGTGGACGCTCAAGCGGTTTGGAGAAGCAGGGTTGCATGGGCTGGAGCCCTATCGCACGCCGGACGGCTCCGCTGGCTATGCCGTGACGGGCCGTGCGCTGCTGGATCTGCCCCTCCCCAGCCGCAGCGGTCTGGTGGACGCGAGCGAACTGCCCCGCTTCTCCATGCGCATGTACAGCGCAGTGGAGGGCCAGGGGGCACTTCTGGCGCTCTCCACCGGCGGAGACATCAGTTACCTGCGCCTGCCCCTCCAGGGCGGTTGGTCGGTGTATGAGGTTGACCTCTCGACTGCCGTCTGGGAATCTGCTCAGGCCGAGGGGCTCAAATGGGGTGGCGCCACCGGGGTGGTGCAAGCTCTGTCTTTCACTCCCAGCCCCCATCTCGGAGCCCAGATCGCCTTTGACTGGATACGTCTGGAGCCCTTCTCTGAGGGGGAAGTAGAGTGGAAGATGGATACACCCCACGAGGTTGTAAAGACTGAAGGGGTAGAAGGACTAGTGTTTGCTGAAGGTGAACTCAAAGGCAAGGCCACTGCGAGCCAGGTTTCGCTGGAGCTGGCGCTGCCGGCGGACGGTCTGGAGGTCAGGCGGTTGCCTTTCTTGTCTTTTCTCGGTTCGCTGCCGCCAGCGGGCACGGGCCAGGTAGAGTTTGAGGCCCTGGGGGCGAAGGAAGAGACGTCGGTACACGGCACAGCGGTCTTCTTCTGGTCGGGCCTGCAGGAGGCGCAGTGCCTTGATCTGCGCCACCTTTGTTTCCGTGGCGATTCTGGGGTATACTGGGAGACGGGGCATGGTCCCGTACGGCGCTTGCGCCTGACCCTACCGGCGCAAGTCGGGGAGGAGTTTGTGCTTGATGCGGTGCGCCTGGGGCCCAATTATGACCTGCGCGCGGTCCCCTCGCAAGCGCTGCCCAGGGAGGTCTCCGAACCGGAGCCTCCAACTCCTGACGCACAATGACGGTGTGAATATAGATGTCCGAAGATAGCTTCGCTGTGGACCAGACCATCGCGGCGGTTGGGTTGTGTTTCCGCAAGGGCGGAAAGGTGTATTACTCCCTGCCCGGTGACTTCCCCGTGGAGACCGGGGATTTTGTGGTGGTCGAGACTGATAAGGGCGTGGACATTGGCGAGGTGGTGGAGGTTCTCTCTGAGCGGGGAGCACGCAAGGAGAAGCCGACCCGTCACCTGCTGCGACCAGCCACCGGCGCCGATGTTAGGCGCAAGAAGCAGCTCTTCCGGAAGGAAGAGCGCGCGCTGGCAGTCTGTGCGGAGAAGGTGGAGGCGGCCAAGCTTCCGATGAAACTGATTGAGGCCAGCTATACGCTGGACGGCAAGCGGCTGACCTTCTCCTTTGTCTCGGAGTCGCGAGTGGATTTCCGGAACCTGGTGCGCGATCTGGCGCAGACCTTCCGCTGCCGAATCGAGCTGCGGCAGGTGGGCGTACGGGATCAGGCCAAGTCGCTGGGAGGGCTGGGGCCCTGCGGGCGCCCGCTGTGCTGCGCCACCTTCCTGCGCGATTTCGCGAGCGTGGGCATCCGCCTGGCCAAGGACCAGGGCCTGTCCATGAACCCAGCCAAACTGAGTGGGGCCTGCGACCGCCTGATGTGCTGTCTGCGCTACGAGCATGCGCAGTACGCCGAGATGAGCAAGCGTCTGCCCAAGCGCGGGGCTCACATCGAGACGCCGCGGGTGAGCGGTGAGGTGGTGGAGCGTAACCTGCTCCTGGGTACCGTGCGCCTCCGCACCGAGGAGGACAATGAGGTCGAGGTGGGTTTCGAGGAGCTCGAGGCGGCGGAGCAGCTGCGGGCCTTGGCTTCGTCCCAGGGCTCACCGACTTCCTCGCGCTTCCGACGCGAGGAGCGCTCGCAGGAGTCGCGACAGGAACAGGCCCCGGCCCCCACAGGCATCGGGGAGAAAGCTGAGGGCGAGGGATCGCAAACCAAGCAGACGGCCGGCGATTCATCCGCGCACCGGCGCCGCCGGGGCCGACGGGGGGGCCGCCGACGCAGCAGCAAGCGCGGGGGGACCGGAGCGCCTCCGCCAGAGAGCACAGAACAGGCTCCGCATACGACGGAGGCCACCGATGAGTCGTCCAACGGGTTGTCGGCCGCGCAATCCTGATCCGATTGGCCCTTTATCATCACAATGAGCTCTGAGAAATTTTACATTACCACACCGATCTACTACGTCAACGACAATCCGCACATTGGGCATGTTTACACCACCACGGCCGCGGATGTTCTGGCCCGCTTCCACCGCTTGCGTGGCGAACGGGTCTTTTTCTTGACCGGGACTGATGAGCACGCCACCAAGATCTTGCGCGCCGCGGAGGCCCAGAACCGCGAGCCGCGGGAGTTCGTGGACGCCATGGCCGCCAACTGGCGTAAGACCTGGGAGCGGATGCACATCAGTTATGACCATTTCATCCGCACCAGCGATCCGGAACACGTGGCCGCGGTTCAGACCCTGGTGGCACGTCTGCAAGAGCAGGGCGATATCTACCTGGACGAGTACGAGGGCTGGTACTGCGTGCCCTGTGAGACCTTCTTCCGCGAGGGGGAACTAGGTGAGGGCACCTGCCCAGATTGTGGGCGCCCAGTGGAGCAGGTTCGGCAGCCGGCATACTTCTTTCGCACCTCCGCCTATGCCGACCGGCTTCACTCCTACATTGAGGAGCATCCTGACTTCATCCAGCCTGAGGCGCGCCGGCGCGAGGTGCTGGCCTTCATCGAGAGCGGTCTGCGCGACGCCTGCGTGAGCCGCAAGCACCCGGGCTGGGGCATCACCATGCCCGGGGCTGCCGAGCACTCGGTGTACGTATGGCTCGACGCGCTCACCAACTACCTCACCGCGGCCGGGTACGCAGAGGGCGCACTGGTGCGCCGGGGCTGGTGGCCGCCGGACGTACAGCTCATGGGCAAGGACATCCTGGCCCGTTTCCATGCCACCATCTGGCCAGCCTTGCTCATGGCTCTGAACCTGCCGCTCCCCGAGCGTCTCTTCGCGCATGGTTGGTGGTTGACCGACGACGGCGACAAGATCAGCAAATCCCGCGGCAACGTGGTAGACCCCTGGGGGGCGGCTCGCGATCTGGCGGAGGTCTCGGGAGTTCCTACGCGGGTGGCAGTGGACGCCGTCCGCTACTTTCTCCTGCGCGAGGTGACCTTTGGGCTGGACGGCTCCTTCTCCTTTGGTGGGTTGCTGGGCCGCTTCAACGCGGATCTGGCCAATGACCTGGGCAACCTGCTGAACCGGACTTTGCCGCTGATCGAGCGCTACCGGGAGGGCCAGGTTCCCATGCCGGGGCCCGGCGCTGGAGGCCTGGAGGAGGCCATCAGTGCCTCCCGCGAGAAGTGGGCCCAGTGTCTGGAGACCATTGACTACCGGGGAGCTCTGGAGGCGATCTGGGAGCTGTTGGCCGCCGGGAACAAGTTCGTCCATGAGCGTGAGCCCTGGGCCCTGCACAAGGCCCAGAAGGAAGTCGAGCTCGACGCGGTGCTGTATGATCTGGCGGATTGTCTGCGCGTCGTGACCCTTCTGCTCTCGCCCTTCATGCCCGTGGTCGCGGAGGAGATCTGGGAACGGCTGGGGCTGACCGCCGCAGGGGTCCGCCCCGTCTGGAAGGACGCCGAGGCCGGGAAGCTGCCGACCGGCCTGCAGGTAACTGCCGGGCAGCCGCTGTTCCCACGCGTGGAGATTGATCGCGCCCTGCAGCGTCTCACCGCGGAGGCTGAGAAGGCCGCGGCTCCCCCGGAGCCTCAGGAGGCGGAAATGGAGACGATTTCTTACGAGGAGTTCCGGCGGCTGGACCTGCGCGCCGGACGGGTCTTGGAGGTTGAGAAGGTGGCCAAGGCCGACAAGCTGTATCGCCTGATTGTGGATCTGGGGGAGGAGGCCCCCCGGCAGGTGGTAGCGGGTCTGGCCCAGGATTTTGCGCCCGAGGAGCTGCTCAACCGCTGCGTGGTCGTCGTGGCCAATCTCGAGCCCGCGACCATCCGCGGTGTTCGATCGCATGGCATGATTCTGGCGGTGGGCGAGGAGAAACCGGTCGCTCTGGTGGTGGCCGACCGGGACTGCCCGCCGGGGAGTGTGGTGCGTTAGGTGCAACCCCCGACCTCTGATCCAGCGTCCGGGAGCAAGAGCTCGATGAAGCACAGAGCCTCGGTGGCGGCCTCCATCCTGGGGCTGGTCGTGGCTCTGGGCGTCGCGGCAGTACTGGTGCATCTGGGCGGCACCCAGAGTGTCGCCGTACATCTTTTCTATCTGCCCATCATCTATGGGGCCTTCGTCTTCGGCGACTACGGCGCCATTCTCGTGGCCCTCATCTCCGCACTCATCTGCAGCGTCTGGACCCCCGCGACCTACACAAACGCCATTCCCCCGGCCCCCGTGCCGCAGAGTCTCACCGATATCCTGGTGCGCGCCAGCGTGTACTACGTCGTCGCGATCGTCTCCTCCCGGGCTTTCACGGAGCTGCGCCGGCGCATCGCTGAGCAGCGAACCTTGTATGAAGTGGCCGCCAGCATCTCCTCCACTCTGCGCATTCGCACGGTTCTGGACCTCATCGCCCATCACGCTCTGGACGTCATGGATGTCAAGGGTTGCTCCATCCGTTTGCTCGACCAGCGCACTGATGAGTTGACGCTCGCCGCCACCGCGGGCCTGAGCGCGGACTACTGGGAGAAGGGGCCCGTCCGTAGCAGTGACAGCGGCGTAGACCAGGCCGTGCTGCATGGCGAGACGGTGCAGATCCACAATGCCGTCACCGACCCCCGCTTTGTCTACAAGGACGCGGCCCGGGAGGCGGGCATCAGCTCGGTGCTCGTTGTGCCCCTGCGGGCCAAAGAACGGGTGATCGGCCTGATCCGAGTGTATGCCAAGCGCATGCGACATTTTCGCCCGCGCGAGGTGGAGCTGCTGCATGCCTTTGCGGACCAGGCCTCGGTGGCCATCGAGAACGCTCAGCTTTATGAGGACATCCGGCGCAATTACTACGAGACGGTTCGAGCTCTGACCCGCGCCATCGAAGCCAAGGACCTGGCCACCTTCAGCCACTCCGAACGCGCGACCGAACTGGTGGACCATGTCGCGCGGGAGTTCGGCATGCCTGCCGAGCAGCGGGAGCTGCTCCGTTTCGGCACGATTCTCCACGACGTCGGCAAGATCGGGGTGGCTGAACAGAGTCTGGAGGCCCGCGACCCCCGGGATGCCGAGGCCATCTTCTACCAGATGCACCCGCTCATTGGCCAGAGCATCCTCAAGCCCATCTCCTTCCTCGAGCCGGTACTGCCGGTAGTTCTCTATCATCATGAACGCTGGGATGGGACTGGCTTTCCCGAAGGCCTGACGGGCAAGGAGATTCCCGAGATAGCGCGCATCGTCGCCATCGCCGATGTCTACGATCGGCTGAGACATACCCCCAACGGCGACAGCTCCCCCGGCCTCTCGAGCCGGGAGGCTCTTGAGCAGGTTACCAGCGAGGCCGGGAGCCGTTTTGACCCGGAGCTGGTGCGCGTCTTTCGGCGCGTGCTGTTGGCCCGTGCCAGCGCCGCGGAGGAACTAACCGAGCCCACCCAGCCGCCAGACCCACCCACCTCCGAGGAGAAGTCATGAAGCGAGCAGTGCTGCTCTCGCTGCTCGGGTCATGGGCTATGTTGAGTTTCGGTTCAGCTGCGCTGGCCGACGCCCTCGTGGATTGGCCTCTGACTCCCGGCGAGCCCTCCTGGTACCGCGTCTCCCTGCAGGGCCGCCCCGCGGGCTACCTGTACTCGACTCTACGTTTTGTCTCTGTGCAGGACGGGGGGCAGCTTCTTGAGGCTACCCAGCGCCTGAGGCTGAAGGTCACGGTGAGTGGCATACCGGTCACCATCGAGGCGGACACCAGCACCCGCTATGATCGCGAACTGCGGCCGCTGGCGATTCGCGCCCACATCAACAAGCTGGGCGTGATCGCCCAATCGAGCTGCCGGTGGGCAGGCGAGGCCCTGCACATGGTCACTACCGAGGGTAGCCAGCGCCGGGAGCAGACGATACCTGTCCCCGCAGACTACGGCAGTGACCTGCCGACGCTGCTGGCCATTGCCCGCGGCGAGGTCAAACCCGGCGAGAGCCGGAGCGTGACCATTTTTGACCCTCAGGTCGGCGCGCTCGACAAGCTGACCATCACCAACGTCTCCTCCGGCGAGCCGCGGACCTTCATGGTGGATGGCCGCCCGGTCGCGGCCAAGCCCGTTTGCGAGCGCAGCGAGAACCTGGGGGTTGGCTCTTTACTGTGGCTCACCGCTGAAGGAGAGATGGTGTGCCTGGAGATGCCGGAGCTCATGGAGGCGGTCGCTGAGAAGGTAACCGAGGCGGAGGCACTGGCAGAGCTTACGCCTCTGGTTCTGTCCAACAGCATCATTCTCGACCGTGAACTTCCCGCCTCCCGGACGCTGCAGAGTCTGACGCTGCAGGCCCAGGCGACCACGCAAGAGGTTACAGACCTCATCCCCACCACGGCGCGGCAACGGGTAGAGGGCAGTGGCCTGGAGGCCCGGATCCTCCTTCGTGCGCAGCCATCGCCAGGGCAGACGCTCCCACTGCCCCTGAAGCGGGAGGGCTTCGAGTCGGACTTGCAGTCCACGCCGCTGGCTCCGGTGGACAATCCTCGCCTGCGGGACCTGGCCGGGCAGATCACAGCGGGCCAGACCGATTCCTACCAGGCGGCTTTAGCCGTCAGTCACTGGGTCTACCAGAACCTGCAGAAGGTCGAAAGCCACCCCAGCCCCATCAATGCTTTGCAGATTCTCGATCAGATGCGAGGCGACTGCAGCGAGCATGCATTGCTGGCCGCGGCGCTGTGCCGCGCCGCCGGGATTCCCGCGCGCATGGTCACGGGCCTGGCCGCGCAGCGCAACAAGGTCTACTACCATGCCTGGCTGGAGGTCTACGTGGGAGAGTGGGTGGAGCTGGACCCCACCTGGAAGGAAAACCTGGTGGACGCCGGCCACCTGCGCCTGGCCGACTCCGACCTGGACCCACTCAGCTTCATGCGCATGAACCTGGAGACCGGTCGCACCCTGGGCGCCCTGCGGCTGCAAGTGCTGGACTTCCAGACTGTGGGTGGGTGAGAGGATGCGCCAGAGAGCCGGGCGACAGGGTGCCTCACGTTCCGCCGCGGACTATCTCTCCTCCGAGCGCTACCTCCAGGCTCTGACCGGCGGAGAAGTGGGTCGCGCCGCCGTGCTGTACCCCAACTCCTATGCCGTGGGCATGTCCAGCCTGGCCACGCACACCCTGTGGCGTCTACTGGCAGAGGCCGGCTGGCAGACCCACCGGGCCTTTTTGGACCCGGAGCCCGGCCATTCGCTGGAGACCGGTTGGCCCCTGAGTTCTTACCACCTCCTGGCCTGCACCTGCTCTTTCGAGCTAGACTACCTTCACCTGGCAGCCTTGCTGGAAGCGGGCGGAATCCCGCCTCTGAGGAGGGAGCGTTCTGCTGAGGCCCCGCTGTTGATTGCGGGTGGCCCCGGCGTTACGGCCAATCCCCTGCCCCTGGCGGCGCTCTTCGATTTGATCTTTCTTGGCGAGGTCGAGGAGGTCTGGCCCCGACTGGCTGCGGCTCTGCGGCAGGCCCCTCACTCGCGAGTGGCGGCTCTGGAGGCGGCGGCGGAGGTGCCCGGCATCCTGCGGCCTGATCAGCTCCCTTCCGCACCTCTGCCGCGCCAGAGGCTGCGCGAGGTGGACGCCTATCCCACGGCCTCCGTGGCTCTTACCCCGAAGGCCCAGTTCAGCGATATGTTCCTGGTGGAGATAGGCCGCGGCTGCCCACACACCTGCCGCTTCTGCCTGGCCCGGGAGATCTTCAGTCCCTTCCGCCCCCGCTCGGAACCGGTGCTGTTGCGCACCATTCGCCCGGCGCTAGAGGCCACGCGGCGCGTGGGTCTGGTGGGGGCTGCTCTCTCCGACCATCCGCGTCTGCTGGAGTTGTGTGAGACCCTCGTCGCCGAGGGTGCCCAACTCTCCACCTCCTCGCTGCGCGTGGACAAGCTCCAGCCACAGCTGTTGGAGCTGCTGGCCTCGAGCGGGGCACGCAGTGTCACTCTAGCGCCGGAGGCCGGTACTGAGAAGCTTCGCGCCAGCCTGGGCAAGCGCTTCACCGACGAACAGGTGCTGGCGGCTGCGGAGGCGGCACAAGCTGTGGGTCTGCGTGGTTTGAAGCTGTACTTCATGCTCGGTCTCCCCGAGGAAACCGAGGCCGATCGAGCCGCCATTGGCCAACTGATGGCGGAGATTCACTGCCGCGCGCCGCGCCTGCGCCTGGAGGCGGCGCTCAGTCCGCTGGTGCCCAAGCCCCACACCCCCTGGGCGGAGCACCAGATGGCGCCGGTAGCGAAGATGCGGGCTTGGCAATCGGCGGTGCAGCGGGACCTTCGTCGCCAGGGGGTGCGCGTGACGGTGGGCTCGGCGCGCTGGGCGCTGGTGCAGGCGGCCTTCAGTCGCGGAGGCGAGGAGTTGGGGCCGGTGCTAGTGGCAGCCGCGCGGCGGGGGGGAAGTCTTCCGGCTGTGCGGGCAGCCCTCAAGGAAGCCGGGCTTCGTCTGGAAGATTACCTGGCGCCCCCCGCCGAGGCGCCGTGGAAGATAGTGGACCTCGGAGCGTGAGGGTCCGGCAAGCTGCGGGGTAGTCCGTCAAACGTGTGAGGTGATCTGAGCTCAGCCGAGCCGTCGCAGGGAGAAGCGATAGCCCAAGCCGTGGACCGTCTCGATCGCCGGGGCCAGGTTTCCCAGCTTGGCGCGCAGCCGGCGGACATGGACATCCACCGTGCGCTCACCCCCATAGTAGTCCCGTCCCCAGACCTCCGCCAGGATAGTCTCCCGGCTCAGTAGCTTATCCCGTGAGCTGACCAGCAGCAGGAGTAGATCGTACTCCTTGATGGTCAGGTCAATGGAGAGGTTGTCGGCGAGGACCTCGTGCCGGGCGGCGTCAATCACCAGCGGGCCGAGCTTAAGTAAGCTCTCGGCATGGAGGTCGCGGTCACGCCAGGCGAGTGCTGTCAAGCGGGCAGAGAGTTCCGCCGCCTGCACCGGGAAGAGGAGGAAGTCATCGAGGCCCCAAGCCGGGTGGTATTCGAGCAGGTGGCCAGGTTCCAGAACCCCCAGCAGACGCAGGCGCCGCCCAGGGACCTCCCCCCGAAAACGCCGGCAGGCAGCCCGCGTGTGTGTCAGAGGCAGGCCCGCGAAACAAGCCACGATGAGACCCGCCTCCGGATCCTCCGTCAGAGCTGCCAAGGTTTCGGTCACGCTGCGGCAGACCGCCACCTGCTCCCCGCGCTCCTGCAACAGGGGGAGCAGTTGCCGCTCAACACGCTCAATTTCACACCAGAGGATAAGCATGTGCAAAGGGTGAGCTACTGGTAAGAAGTTCGTGAGAACGGACCGGGACCCGGGGTGCTCGCATGAGAAAAGGCCATACAGAAGCCACGAGCGCGGCCCAGGCCGGTGAGTCCCTCCCCACGACAAGCTTGACAGTCACAAGACGCAACAATAGACTGAAGCATACACATTTGCAGGCCTTCCTGCAATCAACTTCTCCCTCTCAGGCGTTATCAAGCATGTGGAACAGAATCAGGGTCTCCGCCCCCGGGCGGTTATGTTTGTTCGGCGAGCACCAGGACTTCTTGCGTCTGTCAGTGATTGCCCAGGCAATTGACCTGGACATCACCGTCGAGGCCGTTCCGCAGGCCGGGGGGCGAATCACCCTGGATCTGCCGGATATCTGCCAGCGGGATGAGTTTTCCGCCGTCACAGGACGGGAGTACCGGCATGACCGGGACTACCTGCCCTCCGTGGTACGGGTTCTGCAGCGGGAGGGCTACGAACTGCCGGGCCTGGCGGGGACGGTACGCGGGACGATTCCCATCAACTCAGGCACCTCCAGTTCCTCCGCGCTGGTGGTGGCCTGGACGGCGCTGCTCATGACCGCGGCCACCGGCGAGGCCCCTGACGGGGCGACCGTGGCGAAGCTGGCTCATCGCGCGGAGGTGCTGGAGTTCAACGAGCCTGGCGGCATGATGGATCATTACACCTCGGCGCTGGGGGGGTTGCTGTACATTGACTGTGCAGAGCCGATCCGGGTCGAGCCGTTGCCGGCGAAGCTGGAGGGGTTTGTGCTCGGCGACTCGCTGGTGCGCAAGCCGACCACGGCGACGCTGCTCAAGACGCGCGTGGCGGTGCGGGCGGCGGTGGAAACCCTAACGCGGGAGTATCCCGACTTCGACCTGCGTGCCACCCAATGGGCGGAGATTGCGGAGTTGGCCGAGCGGCTCCCGGTGGAGCAACTGAAGCCGCTGCAGGCGCAGTTCATTAACCGCGATCTGTGCCAGGAAGCGCGGAGAATGCTCAGCGCGGAAACCGAGTGGAATCCCGCTCGGCTGGGGGAGATGCTCCTGGAGCACCAGGCCCAGCTCCGGGATTGGGTGGAGGTATCACACCCTCGACTGGACGACCTCATCGAGGCTGCAGTCGAAGCGGGAGCGCTGGGGGGCAAGCTGAACGGCTCCGGCGGTGGGGGCGCTATGTTCGCCTACGCGCCGGGACGGCAGGAGGAAGTCAAGGCGGCGATTGACCATGCCGGCGGGAGGGGCATCATTGTCTCGCCCCGTGCCGGTGTGAGGGTGGAGATCGAGTAGACGGCCCCCACCCGGTCGCGCAGACGCGACCACCCTCCCCCGCAAGCGGGAGAGGGTGTGGCTATGGCGGCCCTCCTGGGCGCGCGGCGGCCCCTCCCCCGCAAGCGGGAGAGGGTGTGGGGATGAGCTAGTAACATACATAGCTGAAAGTGGGAGGAGGCGGCCAGGGAGGGCGGGAGAGGGTGTGGGGAACTGCGTAGGTGGATCATGCGAGTGCTGAAGATTTCGGTAGCCGGAGTTAGAGGGATTGTCGGGGAAACACTCAGTCCGCGTCTGCTGGTGGACTTCGGCGCTGCCTTTGGCACCTATCTGGAGGGCGGACGCGTGCTCATGAGCCGCGATACGCGGCGTTCCGGGCCGATGGTCTCTGCCTCGGTGCGCGCTGGGCTGATGAGCGCCGGCTGCCAGGTGGTGGAGCTAGGCCTGTGCCCCACGGCGGCGCTGCAGCTCGCCGTCAAGGAGTCGCCGGCCGCGGGTGGAATCGCCGTCACTGCCGGGCATAATGACCTCCGCTGGAACGCACTCAAGTTCATCCGTGAGGACGGCATCTTCCTCAACCCGCGCCAGAGTGAGGAGCTCCTGGACTTGTATCATCTGGGCCAGTTCCGGTCTGCAGCCTGGGACGAGCTGCGCCCGCTAGAGAGCGACCTCGAGGCTGGGGAGCGGCATCTGCAGGCAGTACTGGCGCAGGTGGACCGGGAGCGGATCGCGGCGCGGGGACTGACGGTAGCGGTAGACTGCGCCAACGGCGCGTGCTCGACTTTCTCGCCGCGTCTGTTGGAGGAGTTGGGGTGTCGGGTGGTGGCGATTAATACGGAACCGGATCAGCCCTTCCCCCATGCTCCGGAGCCAACCCCTGCGAACCTGAGTCAGTTGCGTGCGCTGGTCCAGGCGGCGGGCGCCGACGTGGGTTTCGCCCATGACGCGGATGGGGATCGTCTGGGTGTGGTGTGCGAGAACGGCGATCTCCCCGGTGAGGAAACTACCGTGGAGCTGTGCGCGGAGATGATCCTGCGCCGCGGCGATCCCGGCCCGGTGGTGACTAACCTCTCCACCACGCTGGGGCTGGAGGACATTGCGCGCAGACACGGACGCGAGCTGCATCGCACCGGGATCGGGCAGGCCTTCATCACTGAGGCAGCCCTCAACTACGGAGCGGCGATCGCCGGCGAAGGTAGTGGAGGGATCGTCTTCCCCCGGCTGAATTTTGCCCATGACGGCCTGGCCGCGATGGCGCATGTGCTGGACCTGCAGGCGCAACTGGAGAAGCCACTGAGCCAGTTCGTGCGCGAGGAGCTTCCGCACTATGTCATCCGCAAGGCGCAGGTGCCCTGCCCGACGGAGCGGGCCTACACGGTGCTGGAGGAGCTACGGGAGGCGGCGGCGCCGGCCTGGGTCACGGAGCGCAACCTGGAGGACGGCCTGCTGCTGCGCGGAGCGGAGCAGTGGGTCCACGTGCGGGTCTCGCAGACGGAGCCTATGATCCGCGTCATTGCGGAGGCGCGTGAGGCGGAGCAGGCCGAGGCGCTCACGCAGGAGTATACGACCAGGGTGAGGCGGGCAATATGAGCACGGGAGTGGTCAGTCTCAGCTCGCAGGTTGGAGGTCGTCTGGCGCGGCTCAAGGAGCGCATGCGGGCACGGCCCGTGGTGGATTCGTGGGGCTGGAACTGGATCCGCTGGCCTGCGATGGCGAGTTGTGGCGTGGGCGCCTGCCCCGCGACCCGCCACGCAAAGGCCTTTGCCCAGCTGCTGGCGCTCGCTGAGCCGGCAGTCTATCCCGAGGAATTGATCGTGGGGGCACTCAGGTTACCAGAGCCCACGAAGAAGCAGTTGGCCGCTCTCAAGCAGAGCGAGACGTGCAGCCTGATGCTGCCTCCCCAGACCATTGATGGGCACTATGGGATTGACCATGACCTCCTGCTGCGCGAGGGGCTCGAAGGTGTGCGAGCGCGGGTGGAGGCGCGCATGGCGGACTTTGACCCGGGGGTGGAGGACGGCGCGGTGTGCCAGGAGTACCTGCGGGCCATGCGGGACTGCCTGGACGCCGCGCTGGGCTTCTGTGACCGCCTGGCCGAGGCCGTAGAGAGAGAAGCCGTGCACGAGACACAACCGCGCCGGCGTGGGGAACTTCAGGAGATCGCGGAGGTCTGTCGGCGAGTGCCGCGAGGACCGGCGCAGAGCTTTCACGAGGCCCTGCAATCGGTGTGGCTGGTCCACATGCTGTGTCGCTGGGAGAACGGACAGTGCGCAGGGCGATTTGACCGCACTTTCATTGGTTTCTACCGCCGGGACCTCGCCGCTGGACGGCTGACCGAGGAGCGGGCGCGGGAGCTGATCGGGGCCTTTCTCGTCAAGTACAACGAGTTCGGGAACTGGCCGCAGGGGGCACTGCTGGGCGGTCTGGATGCGAATGGCCGGGACATGACCAACGAGCTGACCTACATGTTTCTGGAGGCGCAGGGCGAGCTGGCGTTGCTCAATCCCGCCACTTGCGTTGGCTGGAACTCCGAGACTCCGCCCGAACTGCTGGAGAAGGCGGTTGAGTATCTCTGCCGGGGCAACAGCGTGCCGGCGATCATGAATGATGAGGTCATCGTGCCTAGCCTGGTGGACGCGGGGGTGGCGCCGGAGGAAGCGGTCAACTACCTCAACAGCACCTGCGTGGAGATCACTGTACAAGGCGCTTCGGGCATCCGCGTGGTGGCGAACTACGTCAGCTTTCCGCAGATTCTCCTGCGGACCCTGCATAACGGGCAGGACGTGACTGAGGGCGGGTGCGACTCGGTGCAGACGGGCGGGCCGGAGGAACTCACCACCTTCGAGCAGCTCATGGAAGCGCTAAAGGAGCAGTTTGCCTGGGCGCTGGACGAAAACGCGCGCCGCACAATCCAAGGCCTCTATGGGCATCCCTTTGCCCGCAATTATCCCTTCTCCTCATGCTTCGTTCACGATTGTGTCGAGCGCGCGCGCGATTGGAGCGACGGCGGCCCGCGATACAACTTCTCCTACCCGCAACTGGTCGGTCTGCCCAACGTGGTGGACTCGCTGCTGGCGATCCGGGAACTGGTGTATGATAAGCAGGAGATGACGCTGGCGGAGTTTGTGAGCGTCGTGGAGGCGAACTTTGAAGGTCATGAGGCGCTGCGCCAGCGGATTCTCAATACCCTGCCCAAGTGGGGCACCAATGATCCGCAGGCAGATGCGCTGGCACAGGAGCTGGTGGACTTCTACTATGACCAGGTTAGTCGCCAGCGCTCCAGTCTACCGAACGGGCAGTTCTACCCGGGATTCCTGTGCTGGGTGATGCACGCGCGCCTAGGCATGCTCACGCCGGCAACACCCGACGGTCGCCTGGCGGGGACCGCCTTTGCCGACTCACTGGCGGCCAATCAGGGGCGGGCCCGGGCCGGCCCCACGGGGGAGATCGCCAGTCTTAGCCAGCTGAGCTTTCACGGGGCCTTGGGGGGCATGGTCTATAACCTCATGCTCAACCGCACCATGTACAACAGCGCGGAGGGGCGCCGCAAGCTCGGGCAACTACTGGAGACCTATCTGCGCGGCGGTGGCTTCCAGGTTCAGGTCAGCGTTGTGGACCGGGAGACCCTGGAAGAGGCCCGGCGCGAGCCGGAGAAGTTCGCCGACCTCATGGTGAAGGTCGGGGGTTACAGTGACTACTTTGTGGCCCTGTCGCCGGAGCTGCAGGAGGCACTGATCGCGAAGGAAGTGGCGAGTGGATAGCCAGAGAGAAGACGAGGCAGATATGCCGAGTGTGCAAACGCTGAAAACCGGCATTTCCGGTGTGCGGGGCGTGGTGGGGCAGTCCTTCACACCGCAGCTTGTCTCGGACTTTGGACAAGCTTTCGGCACCTATCTGGGTGGCGGGCGGGTGGTCCTGGGCCGAGATACACGCCCTAGCGGAGAGATGGTCGGCGAGGCCCTGAGAGGCGCTTTGCTGGCCAGCGGCTGCAGCCTGGTAGACCTAGGCGTTGTGCCGGTGCCCACCCTGCAGATCGCCATTGCTCGTGACGACACCTTGGACGGGGGTATCGCCATTACCGCCAGCCATAACCCCCAGGAGTGGAATGCGCTGAAGTTCATCCGCGCTGATGGCATCTTTCTCTACCCCCACCAGGCTGCGGAGCTGCTCAACGTCTTTCATCAGGGCGATTTTACCCTGGTGGAGAACGAGGAGTTAGGGACCGTCAGCACGGACACGCATGCGGCGGAGCGGCATCTGCAGTTGCTGCTTCAGCACACGGATGTGGAGGCCATTCGCCAGCGGCATTTTCGCGTGGTCGTGGACTGCTGCAACGGAGCCGGGACAGTGCTGGCGCCGCAGCTTCTGGAGGCGCTGGGTTGCGAGGTGGTAGTGCTGAACGGCGAGCCCACCGGACATTTCGCTCGGCCTCCGGAGCCTACACCGGCGCATCTGGGACAGCTCATGACCGCGGTACGGGAGACGGACGCGGATGTGGGCTTTGCCCAGGACGCCGACGCCGACCGCTTGGCGCTGATTGACGAGCACGGTGAGGCTCTCAGCGAGGAGTTCACGGTGCCGCTGGCGGCGGAGGTGGTGGTGGCCCGCGAGCCGCAGCCCCTAGTCACCAATTTGTCCGCCTCGCGCCTGCTGGAGGAGGTGGGCCGGCGGCACGGCTGCCCAGTGTATCGCGCCAAGGTCGGCGAGATCAACGTGGTCAACCTGATGCAGGCCCAGGCCCGGCGCTGGGAGCAGGAAGGACATGCCTGGGCCGTCTTCGGCGGCGAGGGCAACGGGGGCGTCATTGACCCCCGGCTGCACTACTGCCGCGACTCCCACCGGGGCATGTGCCTGATCCTGCAAGGCCTGGCGACGCGCGGAGAATCCCTCTCGCAGTGGGCTGGGAGCTTCCGGCCCTCGGCCATGGTCAAGTTGCGCATCGAGTGTCCCGCCGCCAAGCTGCAGCGCGTGCACTTGGTTCTGCGCGCGGCCTATGCCGGCGAGGGCCAGCTTGACGAGACCGAGGGCCTGCGCATAACCTGGCCAGATGAGTCCTGGCTGCATGTGCGCCCCAGCAATACCGAGCCGATCATCCGCGTGATGGCCGAGGCGGACACGGAGCCGGAGGCTCAAGCTCTGGCCACTAGAGCCGAGGAAATCATCCGGGAAGTTCTGGAATAGTCGTTTTAGGGGCGAAAATTCGGCGTCTGCGCCGAATCTCCGCCCCTACAGCGAGAGAGAAGCAACATGGCAGATGAGAAACCCAAGCTCAAGATAGGCGACCGGCTTATCGGCGAAGGTGAGAAGGTCTACTTCATCGCCGAGATCGGTATCAACCATAACGGCAACCCGGAAATGGCCCGGCAGCTAATTGAGGTTGCGGCCCAGGCGGGAGCGGATGCCGTGAAGTTCCAGAAGCGCGACTTCCGCGCCCAGTTCTCGGAAGCCACGCTGGAGAACCTGGCCAATGGCGACAAGGAACTACAATTTGTCATTCCCTTCATCCAGCAGGCCGAGCTGGCGGACACTGACTTCCGCCGCCTGAAGGACTACGCTCGGGACCAGGGCCTGGAGTTCCTGTGTACCGCCTGGGATCAGGCCACGGGCGACTATTTGGCGGAACTGGAGCTGCAAGCACTGAAGGTCGCCAGTGCGGACCTGACCAACGACCTGCTGCTGGAACACCTGGCGGCGCTGGGATTACCCCTAATCGTCTCTACCGGCATGTCCACCTGGGCGGAGGTGGAGCACGCGGTGGAGCTGCTGAAGGAGAGTGGGGTGGAGTTTGCTTTGCTGCACTGCCAGTCCAGCTACCCCGCAGCTTTCCCGGACGTGCATCTGCGGCGTATGGATCGGCTGCGCGGCTTCGGCGTGCCCGTGGGGTATTCCGGGCATGAGCGAGGCATCTCCGTCGCCACGGCGGCGGTCGCCATGGGCGCGTGTATCGTTGAGCGGCACCTCACTCTCGACCGCACGCTGCCTGGGCCGGATCACGCCGCCAGTCTGGAGCCCCAAGGACTGATCAAGCAGGTGCGGGACATCCGCAACCTGGAAGCGGCGTTAGGGCGGAGCAGTGCGGGACTCTCACGGGGTGAGGTAATCAACCGCCACGCCCTGCGCAAGAGCCTGGCGGCGGCCCGTGACCTGCGAGCCGGGGAGGTCCTTACCCGCGAGATGCTCCAGACCCTGGGGCCGGGAAGCGGCGTCAGCCCCCAGCGTTATCGGGAAGTTCTGGGCAACAAACTGCCGCGTGATGTTCAGGCCGGGGAGCAGTTCCGTGAGTCAGACTTCACGGATTTGCGCCCTACCGCGGTGACGGAAGGCTTTCCGTGGCCTTGGGGCTGTGTCGCGCGCTACCGTGATGCGGCGGAAGTCGCAGCCTGGGGACCGGATTTGTTGGAGTTCCACCTGACCGATATGGACCTGGACCAGGGCGAGTTCCCTGCTGTAAAGTTTGACACACAGATGACCGTCCACACACCGGAGTACTACCACGGTAAGTTGCTTGACCTCTGTTCTGTGGACGAACCAACGCGGCAGGAGAGCCTGGGCGTCGTCCGACGTACGCTGGAGACTGCTTGCCAGTTGCGCGAGGCGTGCTTCCCCCGGCAAGAGGGACCGGTTCTAGTGATTCTTCATCCCGGCGGCATGAGCTATGAGGAACCGCAGGCCAATCCGGGAGAGCTGCTGGGGCGGCTAAGCGACTCCATGGAGGAACTGACCCGGGAGGCAGGGGTGGAGATCCTCCTCGAGAACATGCCGCCTTTCCCCTGGTATTTTGGAGGGCAGTGGTATCACAACGTCTTCGTGGAGCCGGAGGAGGTCGCGGAGTTCATCCGGCCTCGGGGGCTGCGCATCTGCTTCGATCTTTCTCACGCCCAGCTCTACTGCAATCACGTGGATCGCGAGATTCTCGATTTTATTCGCGTGGTGCGGCCTCTCATCGCGCACTTGCATCTGGCCGATAGTTCCGGGACCGATGCGGAGGCTCTGCAGTTCGGCGAGGGTATGACCGACCTGCCAGCAGTGATGCGGGAGCTAAAAGGCCTGAAGGCGACGATCATCCCGGAGATCTGGATGGGCCACCTGCACGGGGGAGAGGGATTCCTCCTGGCGTTGCAGAAGCTGAAGGCAGCAATTGAGTCTTCATAGCTAGATTACCACAACCGTGGAACAGGCGTCTCGCCTGTTACCTGCTTCGTTGAAGGAGACTTCATCATGGCTCAGACTATCCGTCTCACCCTTCCCCCTGACGCGCCCCCCATCCTGTGCAAGGCAGCAGAGCTCTTCCAGCGAACGGTCGAGGAGCGGTGCGGGGCTCGCGTTGTGCGTGAAAGCGCAGAATTGACCGTCGAGTTGGCTCTGCAGCCGGGGCTGGGCGCCGAGGGCTTTGAGATCGCCGACGGGCCGACGCACACAATCCGCGTGCTGGGGAACGATGAGCGCGGGGTG
>LSQX01400144.1_pt2 | contig 32613 bp, 27 predicted proteins | sample 654561 | NCBI WGS metagenome assembly LSQX01 (sample SAMN04489861, study PRJNA283612) | anaerobic digester metagenome | isolation source: 4 biogas reactors fed with cattle manure at either 37C or 55C with and... | place: Denmark: Kongens Lyngby | collected 2014 | reverse complement strand
GTGCACTCTTGGATTATCTAGTCCCTTGCCTTCTCGCTCTTGGTTCCAAACTGTATTAAGAATACAAGCGGATCGAGCACCTAGGGTCTGCGAGACAATAAATAGAGCTGCACTTTCCATTTCTGAAGCTAAGCAGTTTGCCTTGAGCCATGCGTTCCACTTATTGTTGAGCTCATAACCAATTGGCATCCGGTCAGGGTTATGTTGACCATAAAATGAATCCTTACATTGAACCACGCCCGTATGATAAATATATTCCTTTGCTTTAGCTGCCTCGACTAAAGCATTGGTTAATTCCAAGTTAGCCACAGCAGGAAACTCAATGGGGACATACTCTCTGGTAGTTCCTTCCATACGAATAGCACCCGTGGCAATGACAAGATCTCCACCTTTAACGTCTAAATGCATGCCACCGCAGGTTCCCACTCGAATAAAGTTTCGAACTCCAGTAACATAGAGCTCTTCCACGCCAATTGCCGTTGACGGTCCTCCCATGCCAGTTGACATGACCAGCACCGGTTCACCTGCTAACTGCCCAATCCAAGTGGTATATTCACGATTCTGGCCAAGAAATCTAGGCTGATCCAAATACTGAGCAATCTTTTCAACTCGTCCAGGATCGCCAGGTAAAATTGCATATTTAGCTTTATGAGAATCATCTAAATTAATATGATATTGTTTTTCCATCTTGTTCTCCTTCACATTCTGTGTTTTGCTCTCCGCTTAATTCATGGTTCAACATTAGCTTTTGAATTTTCGCTTAATCGCTTACTGGCCTTTAAAGTATGGCTTACCATTGGCCTTTGGTGGTTCGGCTCGTCCAATGAAGAGTACGAGAACTACCAAGGTAAGGATATAAGGAAGCATTGCTAAAATGGAGGAAGGGAACATAGTTCCAGCTAAAAGCACCGTTAATGCGTTAGCAAAGCCAAACAAGAGACAAGCTCCAGCAGCCCCTAGCGGCTTCCAATTACCAAAAATAACAGCAGCTAAGGCGATAAAACCTTGTCCTGAAATAACCGTCGGCGTAAAGTTTGAAATAACAGCTAGGGTCATAGCTCCACCGCCTAAGCCCGCTAAAAATCCTGATAAAATGACACAAACATAGCGAATCAGTGACACATTAACGCCTAGGGTATCGGCGGCGGCTGGATGTTCTCCACAGGCTCGAACCCGCAGTCCCACCTTGGTTCGGTATAAAATAAAGTGCATCAACAATACAAGGACTAAAGCAATGATTACTGTTACGTCAATATCCGCTGACTGCAATAATCGGGAGCCTTGTTTATCCAATCCTAATAAATCAAATAGTTTAGGAATTTTTACTGGTACCACATTGGTCTGAGACGCACCATCAAAAATTCGGCGAGTAAAAAAGATACTCATGCCCAAACCGATGATGTTTAAGGCAATACCTGATATGGTTTGACTGCCTTTTAAAGTGATTGAAACGTAGGCATGAGCGAGTGCTAAGAGCATTCCAAACAAGCCTCCAGCCAAGAATCCCAGCCAGGCACTATTGGAATAAAAACCAACCAAAGCAGCTCCAAAGGCACCAAATGTCATCATGCCCTCAATTCCGATATTGTCCACACCAGACCGTTGGGTAATGACTCCACCTAAGGCGGAAAACACTAAAGGAGCTGAATACATTAAGGTAATGGAAATTGCTAAAGCAATTGTAATCATCATTTTTTGTCACCCGCCTTTTTAAGATCTTTACTTTCTTGCCGTTTTTTCAAGTACTCTGAAATTCTGGGGAGGACTGGAGCGATGGCAATGGCTAAAACTATAACACCAATCATAATATTAATAATTTCTGTGGGCGCTCCAATTTTAGATTGCATTAACGTACCACCAAACCGTAGACCGGAAAACAGAACTCCCGTGAACAGATTAGCTAAAGGATTGGCATTGGCGATCAAGGATACCGAGATGCCATCCCAGCCATAGCCCTCTTGTCCACCTAAAATACTCACCGTATTCGTCGATGTCATAACTAATATGGCTCCACCCAGGGCGGCTACACCACCAGCAATAAACATGGATCGGAATACACTTTTTTGAACTGGGATTCCTGAAAACTCCGCGGCATATTTATTTAAGCCAACACTGCGCAAGTGGAAACCAGACACGGTGTTCTTTAAAACATACCAAAGAATGATGGCTACAATGATAGCAATAATAATTCCCCATCCCAAGTCCGTTTTAAAAATATCTCCGAGAAATTTATTGTTGGTTAAAAACTCTCGTCCCTCTGGACTACGTTTCCATTCCGTTGTCAAAAATGTAATCTTGGCGGTATCTAAGATTTCAGGGGAATGTAATGTACCCTGGACTTTGACACTGGGTAGTCCAACAATATAGTTGTTGAAATAAAAGGCAATCCAGTTCAGCATGATGGTTGAAATAACTTCATGGATGCCGAACCGATTCTTAAGATAGCCCGCCAGTCCACCTAAAAGGCCCCCCACTATAAAGGCCAACAATAAGATAACAAGAGGATGAATCCCCACAGGCAATGGTAGATAGAATCCTACCAAAGCTGCCACGAGAGCACCCATGATAAACTGCCCTTCTGCCCCAATATTAAACAAACCGGTTTTAAAAGCAAAGGAAACGGAAAGACCGGTCAAAATAATAGGCACTGCGTTCACCACAACCTGAGCTACATTTTTGGGATTGGCAAAAATACCTGTCAAGATGGCTCCATAGGCTTCCACCGTATTATAACCAGAGGCCGCTAAAATAACTCCTCCAACTAAGAGGCCAATTAAAACGGCAGTCACAATCGCTGTGATTGGATGCTGCAAAAGTTTTAAGAATTTATTTCTCATGACTACCTCCTGCCATAAATAATCCCACTTCCTGTTCACTGGTACAAGTTGGGTCTAAGTCAGCTACAATGGCACCATCATAGATTACTTTGATTCGATCGGCCAAATCAAAGACTTCATCAAGCTCTAGGGAAACCAAAAGAACAGCTTTGCCTGCATCTCTTTGTTTTACTAAGGTGTTTCGAACAAACTCAATGGCCCCAACATCAAGACCTCGAGTTGGCTGACAAGCGATTAAAAGATCTGGATTAGCTTCTACCTCTCGAGCGATGATGACCTTCTGCTGATTTCCGCCCGATAATCCTCCGGCTTTTAATTGTGCACTATCCGAAGGTCGGATATCATATTTCCCCACCATTTCTTCAGCGTGCCCATTGATGTTTTTCCATTGCAGAATTCCCTTTTTACTAAAAGGATCTTTCTCACTGGCTTCCAAAATTAGGTTTTCAGCCACATTGAAATCTAAAACTAAGCCCCTCTTTTGCCGATCCTCATGGATGGTGTAAATGCCTGCTTTGTGGATTTCGGCTGTTTCTTGATTGGTAATCTCTTTGCCATTCATGGTGATTTTACCTGATCGTGCTTTGGTAAGCCCTGTGATTGCTTCCACTAATTCCGTTTGCCCATTACCATCCACCCCAGCAATTGCAACAATTTCACCTTTGTTGACCTGCAGTGATAGGTTTTTCACCTTTTCTACACCACGGTTATCAACAACGCTCAGATTATTAATCTCAAACACAACTTCACCAGGTGTTGCTTCACACTTTTCAGTGTTTAAATTCACTTCATGACCCACCATCATACTGGCTAAATCATTTTGGGATACTTTATCCACCAATACAGTATCAATCAATTCACCACGGCGAATGATGGTACAGTATTTTGCCACTTCTTTAATTTCACGAAGTTTGTGAGTGATAATAATAATGGTCATGCCATCTTCTTGCAGACGATGCAAGGTATGGATTAATTTATCGATTTCCTGTGGCGTTAACACGGCGGTGGGTTCATCTAAAATTAAGATGTCAGCCCCTCGATACAAGGCCTTTAATATTTCAACCCGCTGTTGGGTTGCCACGGATACATCTTGTACTTTGGCACTGGGGTCTACTTCTAACCCATAGGTTTCTCCTAATTCGCGGATTCGTTGATTGGCTTCTTTTACATCAAGAATACCCATTGATCCTGTAATTTCATTGCCTAAGATAATGTTTTCGGTAATAGTGAAGTTTTCTACCAGCATAAAGTGCTGATGCACCATGCCAATTCCCAGTTTAATGGCTTCTTTTGGATTCCTAATTTTCTGTTCTATTCCATTTACTTTGATATAACCTGTATCTGGATCATGAAGTCCATAAAGAATCTTCATTAATGTCGATTTACCTGCTCCGTTTTCCCCTAACAGTGCATGGATGGAGCCCTTCCGAACGTTGAGATCCACATTACACAGCGCCCGAGTATTAGCAAAAAACTTACTAATTCCTCGCATCTCAACGGCAAATTTAACGTTTGATTGATTCAATTCCCTTCTCCTTAACACCTTTTATGAATTTCAAAAAAGGCCTGTCCGAATTGCTCCGAACAGGCTCTGTAGTTTACTCAGCGATGAATGTGTCGTATTCATCCATGGATATAGGTACTGTTATTTCACCGGCGATTATTTTATTTTCTATTTCTTTGGTTTGGTCTAAAATATCTTGAGGAACATGCTTGGAAGAAGACTCGGCAATTCCAACGCCGCCTTCTTTCAGTCCATAATATACCGTTGTTCCACCCAGTTTCTCACCATCTAAGATCCGTTTGGATAGGTCGCGAATGGCAACATTAACATTTTTTAAAGACGATGTCATCACATTATCCGGTGCCAATTCATTTTGATCTAAGTCAACGCCAATGGCAAATTTGCCCATATCTTTCGCTGCTTCGATAACTCCTTTTCCGGCATCTCCAGCTGCATGGAAGACAATGTCAGCTCCATCGGAGAACATCTTGTTGGCTGTAGCCTTACTCTTAGCAGTATCGTTAAAGGATTCAATGGTAACTGCATCAACCTTAACTTCTTTGCCCTGTTCTTTTGCACCATGGTGAACACCTGCCATGTAGCCATATTGGAAACGATCCATGGTTGGTCCACCCATTCCAAGGACAAAGCCAACATGATCGGTTTCTGTCATATAAGATGCAATATAACCTACTAGGAATGAAGATTCTTCAGCCTTAAACATTACCGATGTAACGTTTGGAAGCTCACCGTCTTCAAAGCTATCATCAATTAAACCGATTAACTGCTCTGGATTATCTAAGGCAGCTTCTTCAACAGCTCCCTTCATAAGGAATCCAATGGCCCAAATTAAGTCGTTGCCTTCATCGGTTTTAAGCGACAAGTTTGGAGCATAATCTGCGTCCTTGGCTGATTCAACGAAGGAAACTTCATAGCCCTCTGCTTTTAGCTCTTCCATTCCGTTCCAAGCACTTTCATTAAAGGAGTTATCATTTACTCCGCCGAGGTCGGTTACCATGGCTATTTTGCCACCTTGGCTTGTTCCTGTTGTGTCAGTACTTTCTGTATCAGTGCTGGTCGTGCCCGCCGTTGTGGTTGTTTCACCTGCTGAAGTCCCGGCTGCTGTGTTGCTAGCAGGTGCTGAGCAACCTGCAAGGATTCCTACGCTTAAGAATAAGCTAGCAATAATTTTAGATGCGTTTTTCATTAAGATTTCTCCCTCAAAGTAAATTTTTATATTTTTTTCTTTTTTGTTTCTTTTCTTTTTTCTAACTCTTGTATCTTCTAAAATCTCGATTTTTCTTTTTTCATCTTATCTTTTTCCACTTATCATGATTCACTTATTATGATTCATTGAAGCTTTTGTGTCTTCTCAATCCTCTTAAAGGTCTTCTGGACCAAAGGAATGAGGCAATAGCTCTGACAAGGGATGGATTCTAAAATCCTCTGGAGTTCGAGCCACAATAACATCCATATCATCCGTTGAAAACTCATTCAAAAACTGCCGACAGATTCCACAAGGATAAGCAAATCCTTTTTCCTCATCGGTAGCATTCAAAGGGTATCCCGTAATCACGACAGCTGTAAATTCTCGTTCTCCCTCAGAAATGGCTTTCACCGCTGCACTACGCTCAGCGCAAATTCCGGCACCATAGGATGCGTTCTCCACATTGGTTCCGGTGAATATTTTACCACTCTTGGTTAAAAGAGCTGCACCAACTTGAAAATTGGAGTAAGGCGAATAACTAAAATCTCGAGCTTTAAAAGCAGCTTGTATCAATTCTTCTTGTAATTCTTTGTTCAATATCTCACATCCTTTTATAAACGAATTTCTAGATCTTTTTATTTATAATGAATTTTTTAAAAAATTGAGCTTGATTTACGATTTGCCGCTAACTTTAGGTTTTCCAAGGATATTATTTGATGGTAATATCCTGGTAACCAAGCTTTTTGGCATAAGCCTCATACTGCGCCATGCTCTCTAAACTAGGTGATTCATGGGTTTTCATTTTCCCGCGAACACCATTTTGACGAAATATAATGAGCTTAATGGGAATTCTTTGGTAGTGATTGGGAATCACTTCGGTCACCCCTTGAAGGGCATCTGTTACATCCACCCATTCTTCTGCACAGACTAAACGGATCTCAGCCAATTTATTTTGTTCGGCTAGGAATTGAAGATTTTTCTTTAACCCGTCCCCTTTTTCTACCCTAGTTAGTTTTTTAAACACCTCCGGTGACCAGGCCTTAAGATCTAACATGACACCGCTGGTCACTTCCATTAGTTCTGGATAAAGGCCTAAGTCGATGGCTCCATTGGCGTCCATCAAGGTTGTTAAATTCTTCTCTCTAGCCAAGCGAAAGAGCTGGGTCAAGAATAAGGGATAGATGGAACATTCGCCTCCGGAAACGGAAATCCCGCGTATAAAGGGTCGGTTTTTCTCAATCCGTTCCATGACCTCCGATGCATCCATGTAAATCACTTTTGGCGAGGCAAAATAGGGGCAAATTTTAATGCATTGATCGCAGTCAATGCAAATCTCTTGGTTCCAGCGAACTTTGCCATTGGACATGGTAAGAGCTCCTGTTGGACAGCCCGGCACGCAAATGCCACAGTGCACACAGAGGTTTTGCGTTTCTGGATTATGACAATACTCACAGGCTAGATTACAACCTTGAACAAAGATTGCCGAACGTGCACCAGGTCCATCCACCGTGGATAAGGGGATAATTTTATTGATGGGTACTTTTTCAAGGTTGCGGGCTGTCTTATAATCAATGGTCAACAGCTGCGACCCTTTACTTCCATTCTCTTTTATTTGATGTTCTGCCATTAGTCTGCCAAACGAACCTTTCGTTCGGCCAATTTATTGTCATCGTAGTTTGGTGCTCCTAAGTGAGTGGTATTCTGCAGCACCACTTCATCTTGTTTAAACTTTTCCATTTCGCTGCGTTTCACCAAGTATCCGGTAATCCGAACTAAATCCGTATCTGCAGAATAGAAGGATAGATAATGGACTCCGCTTCGAAAGGCACCTTTCACAACATCTAATAAAGAATCTTGATTGGTATCAACATGGCTGGCAATGGGGAAGATATCACCCACACCAGCTGGAAAATATTTATGGTAGCGAGCAGAATGGAGAAGATGGTCCACAAAACTTTCAGGTTCTCCACCCACCGGTATGCGAACACCCGATGTGACTCCAATATCACTATCTAGTCCGACTTGGGCATGAAGAACGAATTTGCCTCCAGATACTGGAGAATAGGGTGCTTCCAATTCGTCGACTAAGGCCGTGATGTGGTCTAAAATCTTTTCGCCTAAAACATTGGCTTCCTCATCCTTGCCATAAACAAGACCTTTATCTTGAAGCAAGACATTAACTCCTTCAGCTAACCCAGTGACTCCAAACATGCCGACAAAACGATCCTTGCTTAAAAGCCCTTCTTTTACCAAGAAATTACTTTCAAAGAAGCCAGATTTTTCCACAATGAATTTGATGCGTTGGCTCATATAATCGCCAATTAAGGAGACGACTTCTGGCAATAATTCATCCATGAATTCATCAAGACTGGTCGCTAGCTCAGCCAGTTTCGTTAAAGTCAATCTGGTTAAAGTATAAGCACCGCCCTGAACTGGTAGGATATTGTAACAACTGGAAATCCCATATTCCTCGGAGTAGACATCTTTGTTGGCCTGATGATTACAAATGGCTGGATTAGAGCAGACCAAAGAACATTCAATGGCTTTTTTCATAAATTCATCCGGCGTAATGGTGGGATCATATTTAATGGTAAAGTTCGGAACCGTATTCTGTAGCCCTTTTTCGGCTTCCATGATGAGATAGCCGGCTCGGGTTTCTTCGGGACCGATATTGGCGTGGCAAAAGGAGTCCGTAATGGTACGATCAAGGTAATTAAAGAACAGACGAAGTTTTTTAATGACTTCCTCATCGGACATGCCTTCGATAAAAGGATCAATGAGTTGATCTAAATTTCCTAAATAAACTGGAAAATTAGTAATTGACGGAACATGGCGATAAAGTGTCATCAAAGCAAAAATCAACTCATCCAAATCTTTGGGTGGATCGATTTTCAAAAACTCACTTCCCTTGGCCACAAACTGATCATACTTAGGCATGATATACCTTGGGCGGTAAGGTGCACTTCCCTCAAATAAATCATTGATCGATCCATTGTCAAAAAAGTATTTCATGCGATCAGAAATATCTAATACCTCTAACGCATTCTCAGAGCATTTTGCAAGATTCATTAATTTTTGCTCGTGGGTTAATTTTCTTGAAGTTAATATCTCATAAGCATTAGTTTCATTAAACATAATTTTTTCTCCTTTTCAAGCATAGAAAACAAGGATTACTGGGAGCAGCAGTGGGACAGGCTCTTTGCAATAGAATTAAAAATGGAGGCTCACCCTCAATTCGTTAAACACTTGTTAACACATTAAAGGGGTCGGCTCCATAAGTTTTTATCAAAGCTTCTAGACTATTTTTAGACAAAGTCTAAGAATAACGATACTTTCCTAGTATACACAGTATTATATCAGAATTTGCTATGTTATTAAACAATAGTTAGCAATTTCTTAACCATCTTTTAACAAAGGAACTCTTAAGATTTAACCTTGTGAACGTTTATTAATTTAGTTGCAAATCCCACGAAAGGTATTTGCTTTGTTTCGTTATTTACTTGAATTTCAATTCAAATAGAAGACCTCTTAAGGGATAATCATCGCTTAAGAGGTCTTCTATTTGTTTGCTCTACTATTCATTGCGCTACTATATCAGTACTCTACTATTAATCGTTCAGCCCTTAATTGGTCACTATTCTTGTAGATTCTTTCACTTTTTAGCTGTTCGGCTGATATCCCATAAAAGCCAGCCGTTGATTAAAATTATTAAGATTCCTACAATTACTGCTGCAGGATTCATAATCCCCTCAAAAGGCGATTTCTTTAATCCAGAAGAAATCAGAATGAGGCCAACAATTAGCAAGAGAATATAAGACAATTTCATCCGACGATTTTGTTTTTGATTTTTAATCATTTCATCCGTCATGGTTTTTACTCCTTTATCTTTGCATTCCAGAAGCCTGGTTCTTGTCCTTATTCTATTACCTTAATCTTCGTCTTTATTCTGCTATCTTGGTTTTTACGTTATAACTTGTCGATAAACAGAGTTTAATTTAAGGTTTGAGGTAGGCTACAAGCTCCATTTTTGCAGGTATATAAAACTACTTGGTCCTCATAACTAAGTTGTCCTAAAAATTCAACTTTAGTTCGCAGTGGACTATCTTTCGGTAGGAATTGAACATAGTGGGGAAGCTTCCGATTGCTCAGGGTTTCTTTTATTGTCGCCTTATCTTTACCTGTAACGATTGCTAATTCATGATCTAATAGGTTGCTTTGTAGGGCATCTGCCATGGTTACCACCGATTCAGCTGAACTATAAATAACCCCCGAAAAATGATTCAATTGCTCTGTCAATAGGTTTCGGTATTTGGTGTCATGGGTATAGAGGCTTAACTCCATTAGTACTTTGGTCATGATTCCATTTCCTGAAGGAATGGCCGAATCATAAGGTTCCACCGGATTCATAATAAGATTCTCTGTGTCTTTCATTGCCAAATGAAAGCCGTGATGGTCTTGGTCCCAAAAAAGATCCAGACAATTTTCCACTAAATCTCTAGCTGTCAATAAATAGAGAGCTTTTTGAGTGCTTTCATAAAGGGCTAATAGAGCATAGGCGCCGTAGGCATAGTCGTCTAGGACACCTTTGGGGCCTAAAATCCCCTCTCTGATGGAAGTATAGAGAATACCGCTATGCTTCATCTTTTCTAGAAGTGTTTTCATGGTTTGTTCGGCGACAGATTCTAACTCCTGGTCTTGAAACACCTGAGCCCCGATTGCCAAGGCTCGCACCAACATGGCATTCCAAGAAAAAAGAATTTTTTCATCCCGGTGAGGTCGAATTCGTTGATCTCGATAGGCTCGTATTTTTTCAAGTTGAGGACGGTATGCTTGTTCCTGCCCAACTGCTACATCAAGATCTGAGCCAATCAGATTCAAAATATTCTTTCCCTCGAAATTTCCCCGTGAGGTCACATGAAAAGCCTTTTTGAAATCCAAAGCTTCTGATCCTAAAATATCATCAATTTCCATTTCTGAAAAAACATAAAACTTCCCTTCCACTCCTTCTGAGTCGGCATCTTCAGCTGAGAAAAACAAACCGTCAGAAGATATCATGGATTCTTTTAAGTAATTCCATGTCCGATCATAGATGTTTTTAAATAAGGGGAGTGGTTCTTCTCCATAAGCCAAGGCAGAACTTTGCATCAAAAAAGCATTATCATAGAGCATTTTTTCAAAATGGGGAACCAACCATTGCCTGTCCACACTGTATCTCGATAAACCTCCAGCCACGTGATCATAAATCCCCCCTCGGTACATACTCTCTAAGGTTTCTTTCACCATATCAAAGGCAGAGTGTTCTTGGTCTTGAAAGCGGCTGGGCCGACTGTTGTGGCTTGAGGTTTGTTTTGAAGTGGCTTCTGAATCCTTGGTTAATGGTTGATCCTGTTCTAAACTTTTATGTAGACGATGGAAGTTTAATAGAAAAATCAGGTTTTGCGGCGTTGGAAATTTCGGGCTCGTGCCAAAGCCACGGAACACTGGATCAAACCGTAACTGCAAATTTTCAAATAGTTCATCTACTAGGTTTTCTGATAGATCTTTGCGATCTTGGCGCATTTTTTGATTCATGCCTTGAATCTGCTTCACGACGGATTCTGCTATGGTTTCAACTCGCCCTTTGTTTTCTTTATAAATATCTCGAATGCCTTCCAAGACATCCAAAATACCTGGCATTCCTTGACTCGACTTAGGCGGAATATATGTGGCTGCATAGAAGGGCTTTAACTCTGGTGTTAAAAATATATTCATGGGCCAACCACCACTACCCGTTAGGGCATGGGTGAAATTCATGTAAATTTGATCCAAATCTGGCCGTTCCTCTCGATCTACTTTGATGCAAACAAAGTGATCATTAAAGCTTGGGGCAAATTCTTCATTTTCAAAGGTTTCGCGCTCCATTACATGGCACCAGTGACAGGTGGAGTAACCAATGGATAAAAAAATCGGTCGATCTTCTTCGCGAGCCTTATTGAAAGCTTCTTCGCCCCATGGATACCAGTTCACTGGGTTATGAGCATGTTGCTGTAAGTAGGGCGAGGATTCGTGAATTAAATGGTTGGTGTATTTTTCTGCTTTTGTTTCCATAGCTACCTCCTGGTGGCTTTGCTATTTTCCGTTGTTTTCGCTTGATAAAACACCGTTCAATAAACATTATTGTTGACTCTAATAACCCCATGCTTTTATGCGTAAAGGTTAATTCTTGGACACTTTCTATTCCACTTTCTATTCCACTTTCTATATTCCATTTTACTCGAAAACTTTTAAAGAATGGGAAAGGATACAGTTTATTCAAAGACAGCAGTCGCTGGGCAGAGTGTGCCCAGCGACTGCTGTCTTAAACGTTATTGATTACCACTAAAAAGATGAAGGTTTAAAGACCATGATAAAAACTCCAGAGCCTTCACACCGCAAACGCTATTACCCTTTTCATCCAAAGCTGGACCGTAAACCCCAACTCCAATCTTACCTTGGGATAGGGATAAAATCCCACCACTGACACCACTTTTAGCTGGCATCCCAACCTTAACGGCAAACTCACCTGAACTATCATACATTCCGCAGGTCACCATAATTGTTTTTACTAAGGTTGCCTCATAAGAGCTAATAATTGGTTCTCCGGTTATTAAATCAAATCCATCGTTAGCTAAAACCATTCCAAAGTGAGCTAAATCCTTTGTGGTTACCAGGATGGCGCACAATCTAAAGTAAGCATCTAGAATTGCCTCCACATCACCTTTTACAACCTCGTGGGATTTCATAAAATAAGCCAAGGATCGATTTAAATCACCCGTTTCTTGCTCTGAACGATAAACGGTCTCATCAATTTCTAGACTACGCCCTGCCAAACGTTCTAAAAAATCCATGAAATCATCAAAGGTTAGCCCCTTTTCTAAAACTAAGCCCATGGTTGCTATGGCTCCAGCATTAATAAATGGATTTAAGGGGTAGTTTTGTTTTGTCTCGAGCTTCACAATAGAATTAAATGAATCCCCACTTGGCTCAACACCCACTCGATCAAATACGGTCTCACTACCAAGTTCCACCAGTGCATAAATTAAAAGCAATACTTTTCCCACACTTTGTATGGTAAAAGAATGTTCCGTATCTCCCACTGAATGATACACACCATCTCGCGTCAATACCGTAATTCCCAAATGATCGGGATTAGCCTTTGTCAAAGCTGGGATGTAATCAGCAAGTTTTCCTTCTCCTATATATCTTAAGCCATATTCTAAGGCATCTTCTAACACTCGATCAATCTGCTCTTCGGATTGGATCTCTTTTCTGCTATGCTCCATGCTGCGCCCTCCACATCTTAATCAACCCTAATCTTAACCGATTTTTAGTTGGTAAACAAAGGTGATTACTTGATTTATAGCAAATTCCTTCGTATAAATTATATCTCATTCTGATATTGTAAATTTGCTTAATTAAAAATTCAATCCTTATCTCTAGTCTGAAGATGAAATATGATTTTTATTGTGTATTTACCTTATATTTATCTTGTTACCTAAAACCTAATCGCTTTATTTTTTCAGATTTATTTGTTCTTCCAGCCAATCTTTAAGAACAACTGCTTGGTTATATTCTCGTGATTTGGCTGCATAAAGCAAGGTCACTGATTGATCCTTTAAAAGCCCTTGAATCTCTTTTGCAAACATTTCGGCCTCTGGATTTCCATCCAATTCTCTTCGGTAAGCCTTGCGAAAGACTTTGAAAGCTTCCGGCTCATGATTAAATACTTTTCTTATTTCTGTGGATGGGGCTATGCTTTTTGCCCAATCATCTAAATTCAACTCTTCTTTTTTAATCCCTCTTGGCCAAAGTCGATCCACCAATATACGATAGTTTGGCCCTTCTTCTGGTGGATCATAAACGCGGTTAACTTTAATGCTTGTCATCTTTATCCCCTCCTCACTTCACTCTATTGTAACCTTTTCACTAGCTCCTATGAATTATAATTGGAATACGCAGAGTTTCTATCAACTATCAAAGATTCTTTTCATCTCTCGGAGTCATTGCAAAACAGAGATTGCTTCTAGGATTATTGTTTGAAGTAACAATCTAAACAGCCTAAACTCTCTGAACAGACTAAACTCTTTTATAGATTCTATTGAATGCACAATTGAATCCCATAAAGAACTGGTTAAATTATAAATAATAAAAGGAAGTGTTTATTGATGTTTAAAAAGCTAACAACCTTAATACTTGGTTTAACATTCTTAGCAGCTTGTAGCCCTGCTCCAACTGCCTCTGTATTTTTAAAACAAGTGGAATTGAATGACAGCACCCAACAAATTGAAGTTCCTGAGGATATTAAAACCAGTATCTTTGAAATGGCCACTGAAATTACGCCAGATTACTTTCTAGCCTCTGATAAAGATAATCAAATATTTTCACCTCTATCTTTATGGTATGCCCTAGGTGTTTTACGTGAAGGTGCTACCAATGAAACCCTTGCTGAAATTAATGAAATGATGAAACTACCAGCTGACTTTGATTCCTCTAAAGTTATTCCTGAGCTATCTAAAACACTCAACTTCATGGAAGCATCCAAGCTAGCTAAGGACAAATCAAAACATGGAATTCGCCTCACCAATGGGATCTTTTTTGACGAAAGCTACAAGGACAATATTCTTGAAAGCTACTTGCAAAAAGCAGCCGATATTTGGGGTACAGAAACTGCTCAGGTAGATTTTACCAATGAAAAAGAAACGAAAGAGATTATTAAAAACTGGGTTAGTGACAAAACCGACCAATTTATTGATGATTATGAAGCCACCTTTGCAAAGGATGGGAGCGCTATTTTAAACATCTATAACGTCCTTTATTTAAAGGATCTTTGGCTTAATCCCTTTACCAAACTGGATGCTGAAACCTTCTATGCTCCCCAAGGTGACATTCTTGTTCCCTTTATCCAACAAGTGGACAACAATATACCATACCATGACCATGAACTAGCTCGTGCAGCTGCTTTCTCCGGCGAAAAAGGCATCCGTGTTTGGTTCCTGTTACCAAAAGGGGATAATCGTCCCATTGACTTGATTCCTGAGTTGCAATCCATTTTAGCTGATAGCGAAGATACCTACCTTGACTTTAAAGCGCCAGCCTTAGATATTGATGGTGAAAATCTATCTTTAAAAGATTTATTGGAAGATAAGGGTTACACGAGACTTTTCAATGAAGCTCAATTAGATAATATGCTGACAGGACTAGAGCCCGTTGTCTCTGAAATCAAGCAGAAAACGAAGCTCCAAATGGATGAAAAAGGCTTTAAAGCAGCAGCCGTTACAGAAATTGGCATCGCAGAAACCTCCGGTCCCGCTGATCCTCCCATTGAGTTTTACGTGGATCAACCTTATTTATTGGTGATTGAATACCAAGGCCTACCACTATTTATTTCCCAAATCACCAATCCCGTCGAACATTAATCAGACAAGCAAAGATAATGCAAAAGGAATTTAATATGTTCAAAAAATTCTCTGCCCTAAACCTTTTCTTACCAGGTGCTCTTAGCCCTTTAGCTAGGGCACCTATTGTTTTAAAACAAGTTCCCATTAATCACTCAAAAATTAAAGTTACCGTACCATTAGACATTAAACAAAGTCTTTATCATATCGTATCCCAACTAACAGCGGATTACTTTAAAGCCTCCGAACAACCCAATCAAATATTCTCTCCTCTTTCCCTTTGGTATGCCTTAGGTGTATTACGCGAGGGGGCTAGTGGCGATACTCTAGAAGAATTAAACCAGTTAATGAATCTGTCAGCTGCCTTTGATTCATCCAAAGTCGTTCCCCACCTTTCTGCTAGTTTAAATTTTATGGAAGAATCCATCATGACTGTTGAACAAGAAGAGAATGGTATTCTTTTAAGCAATGGATTGTTCTTTGACCAAGCCTATGTTAACAATCTTCGAAAAATCTACTGGAAGAAAGCAGCGACCATTTGGAATACGGAAACTGCAGCCGTTGATTTCACAAAAAAACTTCGAACAGAAGAAATTATTCGCCATTGGGTCAGTGAAAAAACCAATCACTTCATTGAAGATTATAAAGCTACCTTTGATAGCTCGGGAACCGCTATTTTAAATATCTATAATGTGCTTTACTTAAAAGATCACTGGCAAAAACCCTTCAATCCCTTGGGCGATCAAGTCTATAACTCCCCAGGTGGTGAAGTCTTAGTTCCTTATATGGGTAAGGTTATTGAAGATGCCCACTATTTTGATCATGAAAAAGCACAAGTCGTTGCTTTCCCTAGCGAAAAAGGAATCAAAGCTTGGTTTCTTCTGCCTAAAGATCAATTAAAGCCAATTGACTTAATCTCTCACTTAGATGAACTTCTTCAAGATGGAGACGTTTCCTCCGTCAACTTTCAAGCTCCCACCTTAGATATCGAAGGTGACAACATTTCATTAAAAGACTTACTCCAAGGGAAGGGTTATTCCAAACTCTTTCATGAAGCCCAGCTCGATGGGATGGTCCAAGGATTGAAAGTTGCCGTTTCTGAAATCAAGCAAAAAACTAAACTTCAAATGGATGAACTTGGATTTAAAGCCGCTGCCATCACAGAGATTGGGATAGCTATGCGCTCCATGCCGACTAGGGATCCAATCAGTTTTCTAATCCATAAACCCTACCTACTAGTCATTGAGTATCAAAGTCTTCCTCTTTTTATCGCTCAAGTCACCAACCCAGCTCGAGATGAAGACCAGGTATAAATCATGATAGAAATCAAACAATACTCGGATCAATTAAAAACCATGTCCATTGCCGATGGCTTCTTTGAGGGCTGGCCTAACCCACCCAGTAAAGAAATCCATCGTAAAATCCTTGAAAATAGTTATGCAGCCTTTGTTGCCATCGACCCTTTAACAAAAAAAATCATCGGATTCATCAATATCATCAGTGATGGGGTCCTGTCTGCTTATGTTCCCCTACTAGAAGTCATTCCAGCCTACCGAAAACAAGGCATTGGTAAGGAACTGGTTGAAACAGCCTTCCTTGAACTACAGAATCTATATATGATTGATCTGTCTTGCGACGATGCACTGGTTAGCTTTTATAAAGAATTGGGAATGCATCAAACCAATGGGATGATTAAGCGCAATTTCAAAAAACAATCCGGCGAATAGACATAAAAAAGCAGGCACCTCAAAGGTCCTGCTTTTTTATGTCTATATATTTTCTATGTTGTGGCATTTTTTTCTAATTATCATTTTAGGTTTCATCTTGGCTTTCATTTTTGGTGTTCTGAAAACTTACTCGGTTTTCTAAATTCTCCTTCTTCTTCTCCTGAATCAGATCTTTCCTAATTTCGTTTATGGTTTTAACATAAATTCCCATGATGGCTCCAATGGCTGTAGCGATTAACATCATTGTTTTTTTGTTGTTTTTATCAGACATTTTCGATCGGCCTCCTCATTGGATTTGTTACCTTCACTATACAATGAAACCTTCGGATATGATATTCTTAGCCAAGGGAATAAATTTTTAAATAGCGCCGCTAAATTCAAATCTTAATTTATAGTAACTCCATCTATAGCTATAGGTAACTTGATTTTAGACTTGATGTCAGTTTAATATAGTTTTGATATAGTTGTTTATCAGGCGAGCTTTTTGATTTTCAGTTCATACTGCAATGATGAGGTTCCCTATTTTTTATATATTCGTATAGAAAGTTTATAAAGGAAAAAACTATGAAATATAATAATAATCTACCTTTACATATTATCGTAGTAAGTGATTCCCATCTCCTTTCCAGTCAATTGCATGATAAGGGCGAAATGATTCGCCGAATCAGTCAAAAAGGGGATGGCAAGGTATTACCTTACTCTGAGGAAATTTTTGCCGCCTTTACCCATCAGATTCTAGCTGACCCTCCAAATGTGCTGATTCTTACCGGAGATTTAAGTTACAATGGGGAGCGCCAGAGTCATTTAGATCTGATTAGCTACTTAGAAAAAATGAAAGCTGCCGGGATTAAGGTTTTGGTTATTCCAGGAAATCATGATATCAATATTTCCTCTGCAGCTGCTTTTTCTAAAAATCAAGCTTGGTTGACCGAAACGGTAAACCATCAGGAATTCTTTGATCTTTATGGAGGATTTGGTTACGATGCTGCCATTGATCAAGACTCAAGCTCTTTTAGCTATGTGACGGAGCTAACGGATCAACTTTGGTTGGTTACCATTGATGTCAACAGTCAACATAACCCTCGGCTTGTCAGCGATCAAACCTTTCAATGGCTAGAGACAGCTTTAAAGAAAGCTAAGACTTTAGGTAAGACGGTCATCACAGCCACTCACCAAAATATTCTGGTTCATAACCAACAATTCGTTAAGGGCTTTGTGATTGAAAATCATTTGAAACTGTCCAAACTTTTAAATCAATATCAAGTACGTCTGAACCTATCTGGTCATATTCACCTCCAACATTTAGTGTTAGAGGAAAAAGGACTTAGTGAGGCTGCCACCGGTTCTCTTGCCATTTCACCTCACCCAGTTGGCCATATCATAATTGATGAATCCCTACACCTTCATTATGAAACGAAAAATTTGGATGTCACTTCTTGGGCAAAACAATACCCTACCCATGATAAAAACCTTCAAGAATTCTCCACTTTTTCTCGGGAGTACTTTTATAATATTTCTGCTTCTAAAACAGGAGCTGAATTGCTCAAAGATCCTACCATTCAACAAGCTGATCTTATTCGAATGGCAGAGTTTTCTGCAGAAGTAAACAGAGCTTATTTTTCTGGAAAGCTTCACCAACTGTTGCCTAATCCAATAGCTCACCCTGATTATCTTCTCTGGCAAAAGTTAGGGCAACATATAGGCTTTTGGAAAAATCTTAACTCATTCTTTCTTCAGCCTTTAAAGGATGAAACAACTTTCAGTTTGTCTCTTCTTCCAGCCAACGGTTAAGGTTCGTTTTCCGCTTTTCCTTTTGGTTAAAGGTTTAGGGTAATAAACCTAATAAATGATATTTTAAAAAAGAAATCATTAAATATATCGGTTTAAATCTTATGGGTGCAAGAAAGGTTTTTAAGAAGGATTTTCAAGTATCCGTTTGGAAGTTATGTTTTGAAGTATGGTTCAAAACATAAAGTGATATTTAATAATAATTAATGGATGAAGGGTCCCAGATTTTAGTTAAAATCCGGGACCCTTCATCCATCTTTAAAATAACTTTAATTCTTAAAGATTAGTTCAGCACACGTTTCTATCTAGATCTTTACTTAGCTTTTATTCCAAGGTCTTAGTAGCCACAATATCAATATCTAAATTCAAGACATTGCGGCAAATAATATCACCACGACGGACTGGTTTACCAACGTAAATTCTAGATAACACTCTGGATATCGGTATAAATAGCTCCATATCGACAGGAACTGTGCTTTTAACTGGAACAACCTCAATTCGTCCTGAATCTTTGCAGCGGACCAATGATGTAAAAAATGCTTTCATATTTGCTCCTTTATATGGTGTCAAATTCCTTGATACGAGCAGCTAAGATCCGAGACTCTTTGGAATCATTTAGGATGTCTTCTGGTTTTTTATCCAATTCTTTTGCTAAAATCTTGAGAATTCGATTCAGGCAATAAGATCCTTGACAACTCCCGAAAGAAATACCCGTCCGTCGTTTAACCCCTTCAATACTTCTAGCGCCCATGGGACGACGAATTGCGTTAACAATCTCCCCTTCTGTCACCTCAGAACAGGTACAAATCATATGCCCAAATCTTGAGTCAAAGGCAATTGCTTGATTCCGTTCCTTATCAGATAGATCTCGGAAACGAAAATAGTCCCGCCGCTTGAATACAAAGTCTGGATTTTCACCAGCTTGGAAATTTTTAACCACTAGATCTGTCACCATTTCAGTTACCTTGGGCAATAAAGCTGGTAAATGATGGTTTTTTATTTCTAAATTTATATATCCTTTTTCCTCTAGAAAATCACTAACCACTACTGGATCATCATAATAGCTCGTAATGGTAAGGAGGTCGACCCGTTCAGCCGGAAATGGTCCAATCATGGATTCAACTTCCTTTTTAACTTCCTTATAATCCATGATCTTTGCTGTTTCAATGGCTGCAAGAGTTTCTCCATTAAAGGTTGGCATAACGGAGGAAACGTAGCCTTCTTTATGATGCAAATTCATCATCATTTTAATATCCTGATCAAATTTTTTCTCCAGCAGCATGGTTTGTAAAGGTATATCTCGTGCAGCCCGTCGATACTCTCCGCTTCCTAAATAAAGGTCATTAAATGCCGTGATTACAACAACTCGACAGGTGTATTTGGACTTGTCGGTGGTAACACGTACTTCATCATGGGCAATCCGCTCGATGGCCATGACCTCCTCTTCCATACGAAAACGAACTCCATTTTCAGAAGATATTTCCCCCAAAGAAGTTGCAACATCATAAGGTGAGATGATTCCAGTATTTTCATGAAAAATAATCCAAGGGTACTCATCTTTAATATGGGGAGAGTATTTTAGCGCTTCCTTTACATCAATGGGACGAGCTCCCTTAATTTGACGGCGTTGAATTCGCTCAAGCATCTCATCGAAGCCCTTCTTGCTTTCAAAAATGGACAGGGAAGGTTCTTGTTTATAATAAAAATTGCCTCTGTCAGCTAGATCGCTAATAACTTCATGAGCTCCTTTGAGCAGCTCATAGGTATCATCTTCTATAATGTCCGCACCATCTGTCACATAGGTAGTGATAAATTGAGCAGCATCCTCTGCAATATCAAAATTCCGTTCAATAACGGCGATGTTTAAATTAAATCTAGCTAAAGCTGCCGCTACAGAACAACCTGCTAGGCCTCCACCTAATATGACTACATCATAATCCATATTTTTTCCTCTCAAATCATCTTCAAAATTAATGTTTTCCATCAGCTTGTTGAAACAGGTCAAATACTCTTCTTTTGGCTCCACCATACTTATCATAAAATATTTCTGGCTTATGATGGTATCGAATTATATCCCTTAGAAATGGATTCTCTTCTAAGCTTTTCATTTGGATAACTAACTGGTAGCTGTATTCCGGGTGATTTTTATAAATATCCCATGCCCTCCAATTAGCAAATCGCTTGGTGTCTTCTCCAAACACCTTATTTACTAATACCGTGAGGGTTTTACTAACTGGGCCTGTTTTATAATAAACTTTACCCACATCATGGAGCAGTGCTGCCTTGTATATCTGAACTAACTCTAAATCTTTTAGACCAACAAGTGTGGCATCTTCCTCTATTAACTGTTTTAGTGTCTTGGTAACGGCAATCAAATGAAGAATTTCAGCCCTGCGCAGTCGTTTTAGTTGATTCCCTTCAACTAAATTCAGATAAGCTGATAGAAATTTATAATCTATCCTTCGAAATGGTGACACCAAGTCTAACATAAATTGTTTTAATCGGGACATTCCACCCTCCTTGACACTTAGTTTCATTTTATCACAGCTATCCCCAAGTTTTACCCAAAGTTATCCCCAGTTATCCCCAAGTATGTGGATAACTAATCCTTTTTTCACATGAAATACCAATCCGATAAAATGTTATAAACAATTAAGGGTTCTTATCCCCAAAATATGGGGATAGAATTGTTAAAAAGAAGATTCTGACAATTCCCCGGTAATATGTTAACCGATTTGGCAAACCATTGGAACGCCTCGTATTCTCTTCATAATTTGGGCTAATTTTAACTTTTTTGTAACCTTTTCAACTTGATATCTCTTCGAACATAGGCTCAGACTAAGAAAAAGCTAGTTTTATCCACACCTTGTGGTTTCTCATGGAAAGATTAATATATTCGGTAAATAGCCTAGAATCCCATACTTTGATGAGCTTTCATTGGCCAATTAATCAAGTAAAATTGGATTTCATCATTGTTGTTTCGATTGGTTCGAATTTACGTTCTAACAAATAATCTGGGCTAAAAAAGCAAAGTCAAATTGTTACCAATTATGAATTCATCGGCTTATGGATTGACATTAACATAATACAGCTTTTAGTATAAGATTATACTAAAAAAACTTTAGGATAATCAAAGTCGTGTTAAAAAGAAGATAATTTAGTCAATTGTATAAGTGAGACAAAACAAGGAGTATGTGATGTTCAACAAAAGAGCTAAAAGTGTAATAGTTAAAATCGCTCTTATGTGTTCCATTTCAGGCGCAGGTTTTTATGCGGGTGCACAACTTCAACCACATAGCGGAATTGCCTATGCCAAAACCGTTTATAAAACTACCACTATAACTAGTATGCGACGCGGAATGAGTAATGATGAAAAACTAATTGTAAAAATCCCTACCAATCAAGCAGTCGATGTTAAAGCCGTTTATAAAAATGGAGCCTGGGCAAAAATCGCATGGAACAATAAAACTGGATATATTAGGACCATGTATTTACAACCATCGAAGAACTCAAGTTCCTCAACACCCTCTTCCTCAAAGAAATTTGTTAAAACGGGAACAAGTTATCAGTCTGATGGGTATCATATGTATACAGTCGACACTGTCAGTCTGCGAAAATCAGCTTCTGAGTCGTCTCAAACATTAGGCGTCGTAAAAAAAGGGTCCGATTTTCTTTTAATTGATCAGAGCGGGACCTATTATAAAATCTATGTAAATAACAAATATGGCTGGATCCCTATCAAGTCTACTACTAATTACCAGAATAATACTTCAACCCAATCCAGTAAAACTCTTAACTCTTCAAGTAAGCCAAGTACTAAACAATCAGGTAGCTCTTCAGGCTCATCTGAAACCACCTCCTCCCAACAATCATTGCAAAAGGATGGCTACCACATGGTAACCACTTCCGATGTCAATTTCCGCTCCTCTCCATCAACCAAGGGTAGAAAGCTAGCTACTTTATCCAAAGCTAGTGATCTTTTGATTATTGACCGGACTGGAGATTGGTTTAAAGTTTATGGGAACAAGCAATATGGTTATGTTCATAAAAATTTCCTAGCGGACTATGGAAGTTCTGCAGCTAATAAAGCGTTAGCAAATACTCCCAAAGACACACCGAGCAAGAGTACTTCTAACAATTCATCTGCTAGTAGCTCCTCATCCAAGCAATCTTTGCAAAGCGACGGTTACCATATGGTAACTACAACTAGTGTCAATTTTCGATCCGGTGCCTCTACTGGTACTAAAAAACTGGGCACTTTATCAAAAGGAAGTGACCTCTTAATCATTGATCGAAAAGGTGACTGGTTTAAGGTTTATGCTAATAAACGCTACGGCTATGTTCATAAAAATTTTCTAGCAGACTATGGAACCTCAACGGCTAATAAAGCACTCGCAGAGTCAAGTACTTCATCTCAAGCAAAACCATCTAATAATAATTCTTCTAGTAACAGTTCTTCAAATAATTCCACTTCTTCTAATTCCTCTTATGGACAATCCTTGCGTTCCGATGGCTACCATATGGTTGCCAAGCGTCAAACTGTTCTTAAGAAAGGAGCTGGAAGCAATTATAAAACTAGAGGAACCTTATCGAAGGGATCTGATGTTTTAATTATTGATCAGAAAGGTTCTTGGTATAAAGTTTACTACAATAAAGCTTACAGCTGGGTTAAAAAATCTGATCTAACCGATTATAAAAAAGGATCTTCAGAAAGCTCCAACTCATCATCAAGTAACAATGGATCTTCTGGAACTATATCCCAAAGTTCAAAAAAAATAGGAGGTACCCGCTCAAGCGCTGTAACAATCAATAAAATGGGCTCATACAAAGATATCAATATAAAGGTATCTGGATCCTTATCAGGAACGAAGCCTTCAGAGGTAAGTGTGTTTCTTAATGGCAGCTACCTTAACAATGGAAAGATTAGCGGCAATAAGTTTACCTATACTATTCCATCAAATATTACCAAACCAGGTTCTAATCAATTGAGAATTCAAGTTTCTAGTAGCAAGGGATTGCTTTATCAAACCGAATCCTTTACAGTCGCTAAGAAGCCAACTATCCTTGTTGACCCAGGACACGGCGGTAGAGATCCTGGGGCGATTGGTAAGCTAAACGGAAAAGATATTTATGAGAAAGACTATGCCATCAAATTTGCAACAAATCTTAGCAAGGAGCTAAGACGTCTTGGATTCAAGGTCGATATGAGTAGAACAGGCGACCAAACCCTACATCGCACCCAGCGAATTGCGACGGTTCACCAAAGTGACCCAGATCTCTTCTTCTCTGTTCACCATAATGCCGCCTCAAAATCTGCCTCTGGCGCTTTAACCTTGTATCCATCTTATAAAGTAAATCCCTCCAGCCAAGCAGTCTTCTCAGAGAGCCAGACCCTTTCTCAAATGCTTGGTAAAGCCTATGCTTCATCTGGTATGTATTATCGCGGTGCCTATCAAGACAAAGATATTTCAGGTGGCTCTTTATATATGCTGCGGAACTCAAACACTCGATCCATTCTCACTGAGATTGGATTCATCACCAACAGTAACGATTTGAAAAAAATTATGAACCCCACCTTTCAACAGGAACTGCCAAAGCATATGGCTAAACAAATCCATAATTTTTTCTACAAATAAATTAATCCCTAAAAATAACGCCGCAAAAGGTGTTGTATAAAATTTTTAAAAAGAACCGCAAAGTCTGGGATAATCTCCTAAACTTTGCGGCTCTTTTTATGTGGACAATGTGGAGCAATCTATGCTTGATTATAAGGGATAGGGTTTACTCTATTCTTCATCTTCCTCATCTGCATCCTCTGATTCAAGATCTTCAGTAACTTCTTCAAGTAGCTCTTCAATCAAATCCTCGTCCTCTTCTTCTTCTTTTTTGGGCTTACGCTCAGCAAATTTTTCTTCTTTATCTTTAAATTCATCCATGTCGGTGATGTCTTCATTATCAAAATGCTTTTCATCTCGATCTAGCAATTCTTCTGAGTCAATCTCTTCCACATCAGGTTCATTCTCTTCATCCGGAGTCTTTTTAATTTTAGCCATGGAAACAACGGTGGTGTCTCCCTTGCTCTTCATCAAAATTACACCAGTAGCATTTCGGGATACCACTGACACTTCGTCTGCCTTAATCCGAATGGCAACACCATCGGAGTTGACCAACATAATCTCATCATCATCATTAGTCACTCGAGCTGCAACCACTTTGCCAGACCTTTTGGTGACCTTATAGGCTATCGTACCTATTCCACCACGAGTTTGTAGACGGAAGTCTTCAAGGGGAGTCCGTTTTCCCATACCATTTTCAGAAACAACCAGAAGTTGTTCGCCTTCTACAGCAATGTCCATTGTCACCGCTTCATCGCCTTCTCTTAGACGTATAGCCCGTACACCGGAAGCACTACGGCCCATGGGTCGTACATCCTCTTCTTTAAAACGAATGGCCATTCCATCTTGGGTTACAACAATCATTTCTGCTGTACCCTTGGTGGCTTTGACTTGGAGTAACTCATCTTCTTCACGTAAGTGAATGGCAATGAGTCCATTTTTCCTGATGTTAGCAAAATCTTCTAGTGGGGTCTTTTTAACGACTCCTTGCTTGGTTCCCATGATGAGATAGCTGCCATCCTCGATGGAACCAATGCTCAGAACACATTGAATTTCTTCATCTGCCTCAATCGGAAGAATATTGATAATATTCATTCCCTTGGTGTTACGGCCAGCATCTGGAATTTCATAAGCCTTGAGACGATACACTTTACCTCGATTGGTAAAGAAGAGCAGGTTTCTATGAGTTGATGTGATGAATACGTTGGTAATCAAATCATCTTCCTTCATATTCATCGCCTGAATACCACGTCCACCTCTACGCTGGGCAGAATAAGCATCAGCGCTGATGCGTTTAATATATCCTGAGGATGTGAGTGTAATGACCACATCTTCCTCGTTGATTAAATCTTCGTAGTCAATCTCATTTTCTTGCATTTCAATGGAAGTACGCCGTGGATCGCCATATTTCTCTTTAATTTCAAGTAATTCTGTGCGGATAACATTTAGAAGCACGCTAGGATCAGCTAGGATTGCTTTTAAGCTGGCCATCAGCTCTTGTAGTTCATTATACTCACGTTCAATTCTGCCACCCTCTAACTGGGACAGACGACGCAAACGCATGTCTAAAATAGCTATGGTCTGAAGTTCACTCAACTCAAATCGTTCCATTAATTCATTTTTAGCCATTTCTGTACTTTCAGCCGCTCTAATGATTCGAATCACTTCATCAATATGGTTTAAAGCAATTAATAAGCCTTCTAAAATATGAGCTCGATCTTCAGCCTTTTTTAAATCAAACTGAGTTCGACGGGTTACAACTTCTTTTTGATGCTCCAAATAATAAAATAGCATCTCTTTTAAGTTGAGTTGTCTTGGACGCATATTAACCAAAGCCAACATATTAACGCCAAAGGTATCTTCGAGTTTTGTATGCTTATAAAGCTGATTTAAAACAATGTGAGGATTGGCTTCCCGTTTTACTTCAACGGAAATTAATAAACCATTCCGGTCAGATAAATCGATAATGTTAGAAATGCCAACAATACGTTTTTCCTTGACCATATCAGCAATACTTTTCACCAGCTTGGCTTTATTGACTTGATAGGGCAGTTCAGTAATCTCAATGCGACTTCTGCCTTTTTTATCTTCAATAATCTCTGCTCGGGCTCGAACTCTTAAGCGACCGCGACCCGTTTCGTAGGCTTCTCTAATCCCACTGGTGCCATGAATAATTCCACCTGTAGCAAAATCGGGTCCCTTAATATAGTGGAGAAGCTCAAGCACACTGATATCGGGCTGATCAATCATTGCAATCACACCATCAATGGTCTCCCCTAAATTATGAGAAGGAATATTGGTAGCCATACCAACGGCTATCCCAATTACCCCATTTACTAAAAGATTGGGGTAGCGTGCAGGTAAGACAACGGGTTCTTGCTCTGTCCCATCATAGTTTGGCCGAAAATCAACAGTATTTTTCTCAATATCCCGAACCATTTCGACGGCAAGTTTTTCCATTCTGGATTCTGTATAACGTTGGGCTGCTGCTCCATCGCCATCAATGGAACCAAAGTTTCCCTGGCCCTCCACTAATGGATAACGTGAAGAAAATGGTTGGGCCAAACGTACGAGGGCATCATAAATCGAGGAGTCACCATGGGGGTGATATTTACCCATGACGTCACCGACAATTCTCGCGCATTTCTTAAAAGGTTTATCAGGCTGCATATTTGCTTCATGCATCCCGTAGAGTATTCGTTTATGGACGGGTTTTAAGCCATCTCTTACATCTGGTAGGGCTCGATCAACAATGACACTCATGGAATAGTCAATGAAACTTTTCTTCATCTCCTGAGATAGTTCAATGTCCTCGATATGACCCTGGTTATTCTCAAATTCGTTCATGAACTACCTCCTATAAGTCAATGTCAGCTTTATTAGCATTCTTTTCAATAAATTCTCGGCGCGGTTCTACTTTTTCTCCCATTAAGATGGTGAGGATCTCATCGGCCATTTTGGCATCATCCACATTGGCCCGCTTTAAAGTACGACGTGCCGGATCCATTGTTGTTTCCCACAACTGATGTTCCGACATTTCTCCAAGACCTTTGTACCGTTGGATGTCAAATTGACTTTCTCGACCGCCCCACTCCTCCATGATGCGGTCTTTCTCCTCCTCATCATAGGCATACTCGTATTTTTTACCTTTGCTGATTTTATAAAGAGGTGGCATTGCCATATAAACATGGCCTTCTTCCACCAAAGGACGCATATAGCGATAGAAGAAAGTTAACAGCAAGGTTCTAATATGAGCACCATCCACATCGGCGTCGGTCATGATAATGATACGGTCATACCGTAATTTCTCACGATCAAAATCATTACCAATACCAGCGCCAAAAGCTGCCACCATACTTTGAATGGGGTCTGAGCTTAAAATTCGGTCTAAGCGTTGTTTTTCAACGTTTAAAATTTTACCTCGTAAAGGCAAAATTGCTTGAAAATGAGAATCTCGACCAGTTTTAGCTGTTCCACCAGCCGAGTCTCCTTCGACAATGTAGATTTCACACTCTTTTGGGTCCTTGGAACGACAATCGGCCAGTTTTCCTGGTAATGTTGTCGATTCCATGACGCTTTTTCTGGAAATCTCACGAGCTTTTCGGGCAGCTTCTCTGGCTCGGGCAGCCATTAAACCCTTATCTAAAATCAGGCGACCCACATCAGGATTTTCTTCTAAATATTCACTAACCTTAATTGTTGTAATTCGATCCACAGCAGTTCTAGCTTCTGAGTTTCCTAATTTTTGTTTGGTTTGACCTTCAAACTGAGGATCTTCTAGTTTTACTGAAATAATAGCTGTTAATCCTTCACGAACATCATCACCGCTCAGTTTATCGTTATCTTTCAGATAGCCAAAGCGTTTGCCGTAATCATTAATAACCCGAGTTAAAGAACGTCGAAATCCTTCTAAATGCATACCACCTTCTTTTGTGCCAATGTTATTGGCATAAGAAGAAATGTTTTCCACATAACCATCGGTGTATTGTAATGCCAATTCAATTTGCATGGTCTCATACATTTCATCAACATAAATGATGCTGTCATGAATTGCCACTTTGTTACGGTTCATGTAGGCCACATATTCTTGGATTCCACCCTCATAGTAAAAGGTCTCTGAAACTAAGGTTTCTTCCCGTTCATCACTAACCGTTATCCGAAGGCCCTTATTTAAAAAGGCTAACTCCCTTAGACGGGCTGTGAGAATATCGTAATCATAAACTAATTCTTCAAACACTTCAGGGTCCGCTTTAAAGGTGGTTTTGGTTCCTTGTTCCGTGGTCGTTCCGATCACTGTTAAGGGACCTTCTGGGATACCTCGTTTAAATTCCTGCATGTAAACTTGACCATCTCTAGACACTTCAACCCGTAAATACATGGACAGTGCGTTTACAACTGCTGCACCGACACCATGAAGACCACCGGATACTTTATAGCCCCCACCACCAAACTTACCACCGGAATGAAGCACCGTATGGATTACCTCAACCGTCGATTTATCCAGTTTTTCATTTCTACCCACGGGCATACCACGCCCGTCGTCTTGAACTGTAACTGAATTGTCCTTGTGAATGTAAATTTCAATATGGGTTGCAAAACCAGCCAAGGCTTCATCAATGGAGTTGTCTACAACTTCAGTGACAAGGTGATGTAATCCCACAAGAGATGTGGAACCAATATACATACCTGGCCGCTTTCTAACCGCTTCTAGTCCTTCAAGGACTTGAATTTGGCTGTCATCATACTGACCTGCCCTTTCCATTAACGTTTTATCTTCCATGTTTGGTCTCCTCCTGATCAAATGCGGACTCTGCCCGCCGGATTAAAGTCTGTGTCGATATTGGTGACAAATAGACAATGGATGCGTGATCCTTCTCAGCTACGACAAAGGACTTCGGTGGATCATCTGAAATCCGATGAATAAATTCTTCATCGCTGGCAGTTTTTAAAAATAGTATATTGTCTGATGAATTGCCACTATGTTCTAAATTAAAAATTCCGATAATCTCCCGTAAGGATACGGAAACTTTTTCACCTAAATGCAAAAACATCAGATCACCTCCATGGTTGCCGTGCCTTGTTTAATATGAAATATTCTGGCTCCTTCAATCAACCGTTTTTCTATATTTTCATATCCTGTCATAGAAATAATGGTTTGAATCCCATCAATTGATGACAAGATAAAATTTTGTCTTGATAAATCCAGCTCGCTTAAAACATCATCCAATAAAAGTACCGGATATTCTCCCGTTAGATCTTTAATAATTTCCAAAGAGGCAAACTTTAGCGTTAAAATCACCGTTCGTTGCTGACCTTGCGATCCAAAAATTCGAGCATCCGCCCCATTAATTAAAATGGCAAAGTCATCGCGATGTGGTCCAACCGATGTTGATCCTCGCTCCAAATCTCGACGACGACTTTCAAGCAATGCCTTACGCAACGACTCTTCAATGCTGTCACCAAGTGGTATGCCACATTCATAGGCATATTTAATTTCCTCCTTGCCAGCAGTAATCTCCAAGTGAATGGGTTGAGCTTTCTCATTGAGATTATTCATATAGGCTATGCGCTGTTTGATAATTTTAGCCCCAAACTGAGCAGCTTTTTCATCGTAAACGTCTAGAACCGTGTAATCTACAGAACGCATTTTAAGCAAGGTATTACGTTCTTGAATCACTTTGTTATAGTGAACCAAGTCATGGTAGTAGACTTTATCCAGTGCACTAATTTCCATGTCTAAAAACCGTCGGCGAATACCAGGACTTTCTTTCACGATTTTTAGATCCTCTGGGGAGAACATAATCACGTACAAATTCCCCAATAAATCTGGAATACGAGTAATTTTACGCCCATTGATTTCAATAAATTTTCGACCTTCGCCATTAAAGCGTAAAACAATTTTTTTATCATTTTTTTCGCGTTTAACGTCCACAGCCACGGTGGTAAAAGGCGCATCAAACATCTGCATTTCTTTGTCTCGGGATGTTCGATGACTTCTCCCGTAGGCACAAAAAAATACAGCCTCAAGTATATTAGTTTTTCCCTGGGCATTGTCTCCGGTCAGGATGTTGACCCCTTGCACCGGTTCTATATTTAAATTTTCATAATTTCGGAAATAGTTTAATTCTAAATTTTTTATATACATATGAACCTCTACCTACAATTATACCATAAATCAAGAGAATCTTCAGATTTAGCAAGGGTTACAAGACTTTTCAAAGGAGCACGAACCCTTGCTACCAGCCCATGGACAAGCATTATCAAATTGATAATAATAAAGAGGAATTATTATGATATCTACTTATTACTTAAGGTCTGTTTGCTATTAACACTGCAAACAATCCGTTCTATTATTGATTTTTCGTTAGTTTTTCAATATCTGACAAAAGGTAGGAAAAAATATCCTTTAAGCCTTATAAAATTTATAAACTATCATATCAAAAATGCAAATTTAAATAATAAAAAAGAAACTAAATACACTTAGCTTCCAAAATTCTAGCCCCTGCAATATTTTCAGTATTTTTCATGACCTTTTCCCATCAATAAAAACATCCTTCCTTGATTACAAGTGAAAGATGCCTTGTATTATATAGCACTATATTAATCCTTAGCTCCAACAATCTATTTGGCCCATCTAAATCCTATCTAAACCCCATCTAAAATTTCTATTTTTGGAATCATATTAACCAAAAATATAAAAAGGAAAACATCTAAAGATTAATCGGGATTCAAGCTTTCTTTTGAGTAATACAATTGACTGAATTCTTATTACATATTACCATCTAGATATTAGGACTATGTTAAAAAAAATACATAAACAAACAACTATACAGTCGTAAATTACAGCCTTCTGTGGAAGCATAAATTTGAAAATGAAAATGGTTCATTCTCTCTAGTCCGTTGGACCTATCGGACCTAGTTTATGCCACTAGAGATCATCACGAAGGCTATAACCAAATTCAGGCAAAACAAAATATATAAATAAGTGAGGGTTTAAATGAATTATTATGAGAAAGCGCTACTAGCTCATGAAGAGTGGGCTGGCAAAATAAGTGTTGAACTAAAGGGGAAACTTGAAAATCAAGAAGACTTGTCCATTGCCTACACACCAGGTGTTGCTCAGCCTTGTCTTGAAATCGAAAAAAATCCTGATGCTGCTTACAAATACACCTGGAAAGGCAATACCATCGCCATTGTCTCTGATGGCTCAGCTGTACTTGGTCTAGGCAACATTGGTCCTGCCGCTGCCATGCCGGTTATGGAGGGAAAAGCAGTCTTATTTAAACACTTTGGTGGTGTCAACGCTGTTCCTCTTTGCATCGATACTCAGGATCCTGAAGAAATCATTCAGTTTGTAAAAGCAATTGGTCCAAGCTTTGGTGGAATTAATCTAGAAGACATCGCTGCTCCAAAATGTGTTGAAATTGAACGACGACTTATTGACGAGATGGATATCCCCATCTTCCACGACGATCAGCACGGCACAGCCATTGTCGTAACCGCTGCCATGATCAATTCCCTTAAGCTGGTGAATAAGAGGCCTGAGGACGTCACAGTGGTCGTCACAGGTACTGGAGCTGCCGGCTCATCTATTATTCGCATGCTCAAAGAATGGAACATCAAAGAAATCTATGCTTTCGCGTCCAAGGGCATCATTACAAAAGCTAATGCTGGAGACAACTTTGTAAAACAAGAAATTGCTGAAATGACCAATACAAAGCAAGAAAATCTCTCACTAAAAGATGCTCTAGCCAAGGCCGATGTTTACATTGGAGTCTCAGCACCTGGCATCATTACTGAAGAAATGATTGCTGGCATGAAAGATAATGCCATTGTCTTCCCTATGGCTAATCCAGAACCAGAAATTCACTATGAGGTTGCCAAACGTGCTGGAGCTCGTATAGTCGGTACTGGACGTTCAGACTTCCCCAATCAAGTCAATAACGTTTTAGCTTTCCCTGGTCTATTTAAAGGCGCACTTAAAGTTAGGGCCTCCAAAATAACATCTGAAATGAAAATGGCTGCAGCCCAGGGCCTAGCCTCTTTAATTAGCGAGACTGAACTAAACGAAGAGTTTGTTATCCCAAGACCCTTTGATCCAAAGGTAGCAGATGTAGTTGCAAAAGCTGTTGCTGATAAAGCGATTGAACAAGGCTTGGCTAGAGTCAATTTATAATCAATTATTATTCAAGCCCAAAATCTATCGCCTAAAGATACCGAGAAATCAAACATCTCGGTATCTTTTTTTCTTAAACTTTATTTTAATCATAAAAATGTGAGTTACGTTGAACCAGATTTTATCATTACTGGTTCTTGGTTCACTAAAGCTCATGCTTATCTCTATTCTTTAGCCTATAGCATGTAGCTTGTAGCCCATAGTATATAGGCTAAAGGCCATAGCCCAGTTTGTTTTATATTAATATAAAACATAACCAATCTCATCATTCAAGCAAGCCCTCGCAAATATTTTACTAGGGCTATGAAAAATAATTTATAAAATAGAGCACAAATAAAGTCAAAAA
>LSQX01405462.1_pt1 | contig 32624 bp, 28 predicted proteins | sample 654561 | NCBI WGS metagenome assembly LSQX01 (sample SAMN04489861, study PRJNA283612) | anaerobic digester metagenome | isolation source: 4 biogas reactors fed with cattle manure at either 37C or 55C with and... | place: Denmark: Kongens Lyngby | collected 2014 | reverse complement strand
AGATGTGTATAAGAGACAGATATAATATCAGCAAGGATGATGTCCTATTCTCTTCCTGCTATGGGGGTATAGGCCTAGTAGTAGGTGCTAAGCTACTTTACATAATAACAATAACCCCAATTTTAATAAAAAACTGGAATTTCATTATGTCTAATTTTAAGGTTTTGTATAATGTACTGTCTGGTGGCTTTGTATTTTATGGAGGATTAATCGGGGCTATAATTGGATATTACTTATATTGTAGACAATACAAGATAGATTTTATTATGCTAATGGATCTTATGGCACCCTCAATTCCAATTATTCACGGGATAGGCCGAATTGGATGTTTCTTTGCAGGCTGTTGTTATGGTATACATTATGATGGACCTCTTCATATTGTTTTTGAGAACTCTATAGCTGCTCCAAATGGCATCCCGATGTTTCCAACGCAATTAGTTGAAAGTGTATTAAATATTCTAGCAGGCATATTGCTTATTCTTTATACCAGACGTGAGAGAAAGTCGGGAAAAGTGATTGGCTTATATGTTATTTACTATTCAATAATGAGGTTCTTCTTAGAGTTCCTACGAGGAGATATCTCAAGAGGCATAATACTTAGTTTGTCAACATCTCAACTGATTAGTATATTGTTGCTCCCATTAGGACTATATTTATTCTTTAAACCTAGGAGATTTTAAGCTTGCCCATATCGCATATTTGCCTAGTGCCACCAATATATTATAGTAACACAAATATGATTGGTGAAGCTATGAATAATCAAAATGACAATAATAATAACCAGATATCTGATATTACCTTATTTATAAAAATCGGTATCATTGTACTAAGTATACTAGCAGTAATAGGGCTTGGAGTAAAATTACTTCCTAATGCCATTACTGTATCAAACATTAATAGGAAGAGAGATCTTCCGATTTATTGTGTGGCAACAGATGATAATAAGGTTGCATTAAGTTTTGATGCCGCATGGGGGAATGAAGATACACAGAACATATTGGATATCCTTGCCAAGCATGATGTTAAGGTTACATTTTTTATGACTGGTGAATGGATGGGAAAATATCCTGAAGATGTTAAGAGGATTGCTGCCGCAGGACATGACCTTGGCAATCACAGCGAAAATCATAAGCAGATGTCAAGGCTGTCTGAACAACAGTGCAAGGACGAGATTATGAAAGCCCATAAACGGATTAAGGAGCTAACCGGAATAGAGATGGATATGTTTAGGCCTCCTTACGGCGATTATAATAATATGGTAGTTGGAACTGCAAGAGATTGTGGATATTATACTATACAGTGGGATGTTGATTCCCTAGACTGGAAGGACTATGGCGCTGACAGTATCATCAAGAAGTGTACCGAACACAAGAATCTCGGTAAAGGTTCAATCATACTTATGCATAACGGAGCTAAGTATACACCGGAGGCTCTTGAAAGGGTAATTACTGGACTTAAGGATAAGGGATATGAGCTGGTACCTATATCACAGCTGATTCATAAAGGAGAATTTACTATAGATCATACAGGAAGACAGCATAAGAGATAAGAATAAAGTTAATAGAATAAGTTAGAGATATTAACAATAGTCTATATACAAAATGTCGCCTGCCAGGCGACCTTTTTGTTATATAAAAGTGTTATCCTTAAGTTACTAAAACTTAAGGAGGATGATTCTAATGAAAAAGTATTGACGGAACTGGTATTTATACATAAGGCAACATAGTTCCATAATATGATAGACTTGTTATTTGTGGATGTGATATAATCAAATTAGTGCATAGTAAGGGGTGTGATTCTTTGAATAATAATGAATTGTTGTTAGCTTTATCTGATATGATGGATGAGAAGCTAAGTGTTCAACTAGAACCTATGAAGAGTGATATTACTGATATGAAGAGTGACATCGCGGTACTAAAGACGGATGTTAGTGAATTGAAGACTGACATGATTGAAGTGAAGAGTGATATAGCGGTACTAAAGACGGATGTTAGTGAATTGAAGACTGACATGGTTGAAGTGAAGAGCGATATAGCGGTACTGAAGACTGACATGGTTGAAGTGAAGAGCGATATAGCGGTACTGAAGACTGACATGGTTGAAGTGAAGAGTGAAGTACATAAAATAAATATTACTTTAGAGAATGAAATTAGCCCTGCCATAAAGCTATTAGCCGAGAACTATCTTCCTGCAGCTATTCGGTATGAAAGCTCTAATAAGGAACATGAGGAAATGAAGGCTGACATAGAGCTATTAAAAAAGGTTGTTGCTGAACACAGTAAGAAGTTACAAAAGATATCATAGTATAATCTGAATAAAATTAGATGCCAGCATAGTATATAAATCTAAAATAAACAGCTTATATCGAATTTATGATATAAGCTGTTTTACTTCACAACTATCAAAAGGGGTAGGAAATAATTCTAGAAATCACTATATTTCTTAATCTTTTTCATGACTCTATCAGCTTCTTTACCCTCCAAAGGTGTAGGTTGATAATTGTTTCTATTACTAACCGAAGATATAGAACAAGGAATTATGTCGTATTCCTGTGAGATAAGCTCACCATTTTTAAAGTTAAACCTTTGCACATAAATCATAGTATCCTTATCATCAGGATTCTTATTACCGCCAAAGCAGAAATTAGCTAGGCTATATACAATTTGTTTTCCCTTATAATCCTCTATACCCTGAAGAACATGGGGATGGCATCCAAGCACCAAATCGGCACCGCTGTCTATAGAGAAATAAGCCAGTTTCTTTTGTACCGAATTAGGCCAATAATCCCTTTCTATTCCCCAATGGAACATAATAATAACCAAATCAGTGCCTTCATTCTTAAGCTCCTCTATAGCTTGCTTTATCTCATCCTTAAGCTTATCCGTTACCTTCATAGTATAGTAACCCAGTAGGCCTATCTTTGTATCCCTAACCTGTGTAATATATTTGTGTTCATAGCCGAAATACCCAACCCCCGCTTCATCTAAGGTCTCCAAAGTGTCCTTATAACCTTTATCAAGAAAATCAAGGGTATGGTTATTGGCTATACTTACAGCTTCAATATTTCCCTGCTTGAGTATCTCCACATAGGAAGGATCAGCCTTAAATCTAAATTTCTTTTCGGCCTTCTTTGTAGCTGTTGTTAATGTGGTTTCAAGATTTACTATAGTTAAATCATCTGCCTCAAATATATCCTTTACATTTCTAAAAAAATATCCATAATCTCCCTTCTGTAGCTCTAGCTCATGGTCAAAGGTTCTTTCCCACCCGAACTTCTCATCCCTACCCAGGGTAACATCTCCGGCTGCACTTATGGTGATAGTATCATATGTATCCACAGGTATAATCTCTTCTTCATCTACTATATCAATGGTATCGCTATCAGATATATCTGCTTGATTTAAGCTACTTTCGTCAATCTCATCAGCTACATCTAAGCTAATATCTTCAGAAGCATCCACTGTAATGGATTCATTATATGTATCTTCATTAATATCATTAATACTTTCACTGGCTTCTTCAATATCACTTTCAGCTGCTATTAGAAGTGAATCGCCTAATACAGTTGCCTCTCTATCTGGATCAGAGAGTAAATTATTATTTTGTACTAAAATAAAAAAGACTATAGATAGGATTAGCAAGCATGCTAATACAGTAATAAAGTAGATTGCTTTCTTATTCTTCATTCTTTCTCCTTAGTAAAAATACTATCTACTACTTATTTAAGGTTTCTTTATATTTTAACTAATTTTACCATGAACGAATCATATAATGCAATCAAATTAATCTACAGATGCCTGCTAACAATATTAACAGTATTGTAAGGGATGCCCTTTTTGTTATTTTAATTATAATCTTAATATATTTAAAAAAAGACCCAAATTATTTTTTAAAACTTGATTTACATCAATTTATTATATGATAACCTTTGTTAGAATGTAGTTACAAAGCAAACAAAAACAATTTGAAAGTGAGGAAAATAATATGACGACATTTAATAAAGTAAATGAAAGAAACCTAAAGACCTTGGAGCAGTATGTACCTATTGTAGATAGAGTACACGGACCAAATCATCCAGAATTCCATGATGTACGCAAGGTATTCGAGGAAATTAATCTAAAGGTAAAAAAGGCAGGAGCCGACAAACCAGAATTGGATAATGAATTCAAGCAACTAAGAGAGATTACAGATAATTATTCTGTACCCGGTGATGTATGTGAAAGCTACGAGGCAGTATATAATATGCTTTCTGAAATAGACAAAGCATACCACGGATAATTAGTTATAGACACAAATGATAAAATAATATTAGAAACCAGAGATATTTTCCAGAAGGTTTTTTGGAAGAACATAAATGGTAAGATAAGGAGGAGAAACATGCAGAAGCATTTGAACCATATATTAGGTAGGAAAAATCAAATAACATTAATAAGTGGAATATTAATCGCAGTAGCCTTTATTACTAAATGGACTACTGGCAACATGAACATCTTTACCTGGGCACTCATAATTGCATCTATATTAGGTGTTATACCTATAGCAATCCAAGCAATTCAGGCCTTAAGAGTAAAAGTAGTAAGTATAGATGTCCTAGTAACGATTGCAGTTATAGGAGCCTTTATTATAAAAAATTATGAAGAATCGGCTATAGTTACATTCCTGTTCTTATTCGGTGCCTTCTTAGAATTACGTACACTTAATAAGACCCGTTCAGCCATAAAGGCATTGACAGAGATGGCTCCGGAGAGTGCACTAAAGAAGATGGAAAACGGGGAGTTCGAAGAGGTGGAAGTCGATGATGTAGATGTTGGTGATATTCTTCTAGTAAAGACAGGCGCAAAGATCCCTGTTGATGGCACTGTTTTATCAGGCGAAGGTCATATTAACGAAGCAAGTATTACAGGTGAATCACTTCCTGTAGGCAAGGAAGAGGGGTCTAAGGTATTCGCCGGTACTATATTAGAGAATGGAACTATTCAGATTCAGGCAGACCGAGTTGGTGAAGACACGACATTTGGTAAAATTATAGAACTTGTAGAAGAAGCTCAGGATTCAAAGTCAGCAGCAGAACGATTTATTGACCGTTTCTCAAAATATTACACACCGGCAGTCCTAGTATTAGCCTTTGTAGTATGGTTAATATCAAGAGATATTGAACTGGCTATAACAATTCTTGTTCTTGGTTGCCCTGGAGCACTGGTTATCGGTGTACCTGTATCTAATGTTGCAGGTATCGGTAATGGAGCACGACATGGTATACTTCTAAAAGGTAGTGAAGTAATAAATGATTTTAGCCGTGTTGATACAATGATTTTTGATAAAACCGGTACACTAACAGAAGGAAATCCAGCTGTAGCAGAGACAGAATATTATACTGAAAATGTGGATGAGGTATTGGGATATCTTGCAAGTATTGAAAGAGAATCGGATCATCCATTGGCAAAGGCAGTATTAAAGAAAATTGGTGACACAAAATTCTCAACTGTTGAAAATACGGAGGTTGTTAAGGGTGGTGGAATCGTAGCCACCGTAAATGGTCACAGAGTAGCTGTAGGTAATGTAGCCTTAATGGAAAGAGAAAATGTTAAATTGGATGGAAAGGCTAAGGAAGATGTAGATAGTTTTGAGAAGAATGGTAACTCTCTTGTATTAACTTCTGTTGATGGTAAGCTTATAGTATTAATGGGTATTCGTGATCGGATTAGACCGGGAGTTAAGGAAGATCTTCAGAGACTAAAGGATTTAGGAGTAAAGAACCTTGTAATGCTATCTGGTGACAACCAGGGAACAGTAGATGTAGTAAGTCGTGAGCTGGGTCTTACAGAGGCACATGGTAATATGCTCCCAGAAGATAAAGCCGAATATCTTAAGAAGCTTAAGGAAAAAGGCCAGATTGTCGCTTTCGTTGGAGACGGTGTCAATGACAGTCCTTCATTAGCCTTAGCAGATATAGGTATCGCTATGGGAAGTGGAACAGATGTAGCTATTGAGACGTCAGATGTAGTCTTAATGAACTCGGATTTTGGCAGATTACCCGTTGCCCTTGGATTAACAAAAGCAATATCCAGAAATATGAGGCAGAATATTTTCATAGCAATTGGTGTTGTATTGGTATTACTTGCCAGCGTTTTCTTCAGTAGCTGGATGAATATGTCCATAGGTATGCTAGTACATGAGGGTAGTATCTTAGTAGTTATCATTAATGGTATGAGGCTACTACGCTATCGTCTTAGAAATAAAAGAAGCTAAATCAATCTTTAGTATCAAAAAACATCATAAAACTTGATATAGATCAAGGTTTTATAATACGGAATAGGGTAATATTAAATCATAGACAAGAAAAAAGTTAAATATAAACAAGATTTGGAAGGAGAATGATTATGAAAGCAGCAACAATTCAATTAGAAACCTTAACATGTCCATCATGTATGCAAAAGATTGAAGGTGCAGTTAAGAAATTAGACGGCATCGACATGGATTCATTAAAAGTATTATTTAACTCAAGTAAAGTGAAGGTGAGCTTTGATGAGGATAAGCTAGCAATAGATCAAATCGAAAGTGCAATCACCAACATGGGTTATGAGGTTCTTAAATCCAATGTAAAATAAGAAATTATGTAATAAATATTAATAAACCCCTCCCCCCTTTATTATAGATAAAAGTGCTCCCCTTAGGAAACTAATGGGGAGCATTTTGATATGGAAATATATACATTATATTGTTACTTGACGAGCCATCATCAGCTCTTGACCCCATGTCGGAATATCAATTTAATCAGTCTATGTATAAGGCGGCATATGATAAATCAGTTATATTCATATCTCACAGATTATCCACTACAAGAAGAACAGATAGAATATATATGATGGAAAATGGAGTAATCATAGAAGAGGGAACTCATGAGGACCTACTTAAACTTAAGGGCAAATATTATGAAATGTGGGATATACAGGCAGGAAGGTATATGCACTACAGTTCCTAAATATACCACTAGATATAAAGTATCACTTGTTCTAAATTCCAGTAAATGATATGCTATTTTTGTCAGTATATAATAACTAAAGGTATTTCAAGTTACAAGCGTATAAGTGATTGAAATTATTCATCTGAGGGGGAAAATCAGATGTCTAGCTCTATGAAGAGTTCTGGCACATTAGGGGCAGAGGATAAGTGTCTTGGAAATGTAGTTGATGTAAGAGCAATAAGGAAATCAAATCTACCATATATCTTTATATGGATTGTTTACTATGCATGGGTAATAGTATTTACCACATGGTGGACAGCCTCACCGGTCACCGAGAATGTAATTTCTTCAGGAGTTCGGAGTATTCTTCATTCAATTAATCTTCTTTCGTCCGCATTTTTTGTATTAATTATACGCAAGGAATGGTTTGCTAAAACAGCCAGAATTGGAGCTGTACTTATAATAGCAGCCATGAGCTTATTTATGCTGACAAGCAATACCTCTCTCCAGCTTTCTTCATTAACTATATTTGGTATTACTCTTGGCATAGTTAATATAAGTATCCTGATTCCATTTGTATTTGTAATGAATAATACTGAGAAGTTCTATTCAGTATTATTGAGTAATGCACTTATAAACCTATTTATGCTAATTGAAATTTTATATTTTGGTGATAAATTAACCAGATCTGGGGTTTATATTGTTTCATTTTCTATATTGCTGACTGCTTTATTGTCAACGATTTTCTTTAAGAAGAGTAGTCTGATGAACTGTTCGAAAGAGCTAATTGAGGCTCCGAAAATTACTCCAAGGATTTACCTGACCTTGCTAAACAATTGCGCAATAGCAATTCTATGCAAAGGAATAGGAAAGGGAATTTTAAATATAAGAGCACAAAATCATGTAGATGTTCACCTTTGGTATTATGTCGGGGGACTAATTGGCTGTATACTTTATTTTGCTCTAAATGCCTTGTATAGAAGAGCATTTATATGGCTTAATAATGTTACTTTTTCTACTATAGCCATGGGACTAATTTGTAATGCTTTTGTAGACGATATCTCGCAAATGCTTATTGTGTTTGCGATTCTTCTGGGTATCGGCGGTACTATTGGCATGATTAATATGTACTATATATTAGCTGTCGTTGGAAAAAAATATAATAGTATGTATTATGTAAAGCTATCAATATTTTTAATTGGATTATGCGGAGGTGTCTCAGGGGTAGTAATAGGAAATGTGATTTCAAGTGTCGATACAGCCCGGCTTTCAACAATTACCTCGATTGTTGCATCTGCATTTCTATTGATGTTCCTGATATTGTCGCCAAGTCTGGTAAAGGCTCAGCAATATAACGATTGGGTGAGGGATGCAGGCAGCACAGAAATAGATAATAGACAAAAGGATGTATTTGCAGGCTATCATTTAAGTAAAAGGGAATTAGAAGTGTGTAAGCTTCTATTAGAAGGATATACACTCAGACAAATATCGGGAATTTTATCTATTGCCTACTCGACGGTGAATACATATTGTACCTCAGCTTATCGTAAATTAGACATTAATAGCCGTGCTGAACTAATGATATTGTTTAAGGATTATATAAAGGAATAAGTGGAATAATGACTAATAATATACATAATACAACGCTTCATTAGAACTAATGAGGCGTATTTTTGTGCTCTCATTATAATTAATGAATAGACTATATAGCATAATTTAATGAAAATAAGATAGAAGTATGTATTTACTCATAGATATATATTTCATATCGCAGATAATGCGCTTGGGGGTGGATTAATGGCTCTGTTTGACAGACTTAAAACTATGCTGCGCACGGAAGGCAGGACGAGCGATACTGATGTCTCATTGGAGAGTAGAAAAAAGAGCAGCAAGGAGCTTGCCCGGTCTGTCTATGAAGGTTCAAAGGATGACACAGAGAAAGAGAAGCAAAATCTAGTCAGCATGTTAACACCGAGGGAAGCGGATTTGTTTAATTTACTTCTTGAGGGATACACCTTAAAGGAATCGGCTAAGGAGCTGTCGATAAAATACTCAACAGCAAACACTCATATGACGGCAATATATAAAAAACTAAAAGTAAACTCCAGAGCAGAGCTAATCATTAAGTACAGAGGTAGCGAAAGAAGTGAGTAACAAAACTATTATTAAGAAGAAAACAAGAAAGGATTGAGATTAATAATGAGTAGAAGAAAAGCTTTTAGTTTACTAATGGCAATTGTAATGTGTTTGTCACTTTTTAACGGATTAGTATTTAAGTCAGAGGCTATGGCAGCAGAGGATGGGCTAGTAGTTCATCTGAAATTCGACGACGACCTTACAGATTCCTCTGGAACAGGTAATAATGCTGCATGTGAATACGGTAAGATTAGCTATGAGGAAGGTATTCACGGTAAATCAGCAGTATTTAATGGCAAGAGTTATATTGAGATTCCCGATAGTGATAGCTTGGATCTGGGTAAATTAACTATTTCCTTATGGGTATACAAGGTCACTCCACTAAAGGACTATGAAAGAATGCCTTATGTCTATAAGGATAAGGATGATGATCATTGGTCTGTTCCTTATAACCTTTTTGAGCACGGGGATAATATGCCTCTCTTTTATCTTCATGAGGATGATTCTGAACTAGATCAGTTTAGAATGGATGGTGCATCTATTGATATAAGAAAATGGCACCTTCTTACTGCAACCTTTGACGGAAGCGAGGCAAGGATATATGAAAATGGTGTGCTTTTAAGGAAGCAGGATGTTTCCGGAGTGCCAAGTGCTACCTTAGGAGCGCTTTATATCGGCCTAGATGAGTATGGAGATGCATTTTTTAAGGGCAATATGGATGATTTAAGAATCTATAACCGTTCACTATCTGCTAAAGAAGTTCTTGCTCTATATGATGCCGGTTTAGTAGAAAGCCCTGAGCTACTTACCCAGAAGGATGCCATGATTGCTCACTATAAATTCAACGGTGACTATAAGGATTCATCAGAATTTGGTAATGATGCAGATTTAGCTGCAGGTAAGATAACCTATGTAGAGGGTAAGAACGGCAAAGCCGCTACATTCAAGAAAGGAACCTATCTTGAGGTAGCTGATAACATCAGTCTTGATTTTGACGAAGGTTTTTCGGTGACCGGATGGATAAAGCCCACTGATGATAAGAATATCATGTCCGTCCTAAATAGACCGGGTGTAAGCACTTCTGAAAATTCAGATGATCTTAATTATCGTATTTTAATGACCCATGATTATTTTGACTTTGAGTATGTACCCTTTGAATATCAGACTTGGCATAATGGCTTCAGATATGCTAGAGATAGTAGTATGAAGAATAAGTGGGTTCATCTTGGCATTACCTTTGATACCAAAGAAGTACGTTTCTATTATAACGGTAAGATGGTAAAGAAGGAAAAGGTTTCCGATTATAACGGCAATGATATGGCTCATGGTCTGGGAGATCTGATGATAGGCTCTGACGGAGAAAACTTCTTTGTGGGTTCAATGGATGAATTAAAGCTTTATAACTACACACTATCAGCTAAGGAAGTTGAAGCAGATTATAAGGAAGTTGACAGCTTATCAGCTAGTAAGGATAACCAAAATAAGATAAAATCAATGAAGAAGGGTAATACTGTTACACTGGCTGTATCTAGGAAATATTTTGAGACCGGTAAGACCTCAAAGGTAACAAGTGGTTTGACATATAAAAGCTCTAACAAAAAGGTGTTTACAGTAAGCAGTAAGGGTGTAGTTAAGGCAGTTGGTAAGGGCTCAGCTACATTAACAATTACTCATGGTGCAATTAGCAAGACCTATAAGGTTACTGTAAAGTAGTAATAATAAGGGCCTGTCCGGTGGATTCTATTCACTATATTAATAAATAGATATCTCATAAATATAATCCGTTATAAAGCTGTCATCCATAAGATTACTTGGGTGATGGCTTTATTTTGTTGACTATAATTATTCTATATAATACAATCTTATATATTGTACATCACCTATAAAAGAAGGGGTGCTAAAGTGAAAAACAAATATAATATTTTATCATTTGTTGCGGCTATAATAATATGCTTAGTTGTTATATACCTTCATCTTTTGTCTTACGATAAAACTAAGTTTATCTTTTTGGAGCAAACAAAAAATATTGTAGTTGATATGAAGAAGGATTTTCTAAAGGATACAGTTGACAATGTATTTCTTGAGCTGGATATGTTAAGAGAAACAAAGTATGAAAGCTATAAGAGAAATACAGATGTTAGGAAAAGAAGAATAGAAGAGGAGCTCTATTTGCCTGAGGAAGAATTTGTCGGTTTCTTTATAGATAGATTTAATGAAGATATTAGTTCAGATTTATGGACGCCATTCTTATGGAATAAAGAGACGGAAGAAGTACTATACGATCCTTTGGGACTTCATACAGAATCCATAGACAAGACTTTGGAAAGCTTGAAGGATTTATTATCTACATATGTAGTTATAGAAAAGGATAACATCGAGGGTATATTTGGTGTAAGCAAGGAATATATCGATAAAATAGTAAAAACTGAAATCGGAGATGTTATAAGACGTCGTAGATTTTCAAATGATTCTTATATATGGGTCAATGAGGTAATCAACTATGAAGGTGGAGAAAATTATGCAATTAGACGGATACATCCGAATCTAGTTGATACCGAGGGATATTATCTATCAACAGATATGGAGGATATTAAAGGAAATAAGCCATATTTGGAGGAGCTAGAAGGTATAAAGCAAAACGGGGAGCTGTTTTTCAATTATTACTTTAAAGAGCTATATAACGAAGTGATATCAGAAAAGATTACATATGCAAGGCTATATAAGGACTATGACTGGATAGTAGCCATGGGGGTCCATCTAAAGGATATTGATAACTATACAGAGAGTATTAATAATGAAATACTTTCATTAACAAGCGAAGCAGTTATAAGGCTTTTATCTTATATTCTTGTGGTTCTATTAGTTGGATTTCTATTGATCTATATGATTGATAAAAGGCGTTTATCAAATTCGACCAAGTCATTGGAAAAGGAAATAAATATGGATGTCTTAACCAATGCTTTTAGCAGAAGATATGGGTTGAAGATCCTAAACTCATATTATAAGAAGTATAAACTAACCGGTGAAAACCCTACCATTATGATGTTTGATATTGATAATTTTAAGAATATAAATGATACCTATGGACATAGCACGGGGGATATAGTTCTTATAGAAACAGTTAATGCTATTAAGGGATTCATAAGAAGCTCTGACCATATAATTCGTTGGGGAGGAGATGAGTTTATAGGTATATACCCGGGGCTAAAGATAGAAAGCGCTACAGAATATGGTGAAAAGATTCTAGAGAAGATATCATTACTAGATATAAAAAACTTGGAAAATGAAATTAATGTTACTATTTCCATGGGCTTTTCTTGTTTTTCTCATAAGGACCAAGATTATAATGATGTACTTAAGCGGGTAGATGACGCATTATATAAATCCAAGGAGCTTGGTAAGAACAATGTTACTATGATAGTATAAATTATGATATTTATTGACTTGACAAACAAGGAGTGCCACGCTTCGCGAGTCACTCGTATGTTAAAAAGGACTACTTGTATGGGCTTGTACCCATATAAGTAGTCCTTTCAATATAATAATTTTTGGTGATAATTCAACAGATCTACTATAACCCCAAGAGATTACATGAATATATTTAGGATTAAAAGCTCGATAAATCCAACTGCCCAAGCTATGGTTGTAGAGACTGACCATACACGTATCTGCTCTTTAGTCTCCGTGATACCGCTTAATCTGTTTACTACCCAGTAGAAGCTATCGTTAAAGTACGAGAAGAACAATGAGCCTATACAAGCTGCAAATGCACCTAAGAGCATATTTCCACCTGCTGCTTCAACTATGGGGGCTGTGATTCCTGCTGCTGTAATCATAGCTACAGTACCGGAGCCCTGTACGAAACGAACCAATGTCGCGATTATGAATGGAAGAATGATGATAGGAATTGCTGTAGCAGCCATTCCTTCAGCAATATAATCACCTACGCCTGCTGTCTTAATAACCTGACCTAAAGCTCCGCCACCGCCGGTTACAAATATGATAATACCCGCAGATTTCATACTATCCTCTAATTCATTAATAACGTCTTTTCTTTTTTGACCTACTGTCAATGTATAGATTGCAATCAGCAATCCTATAGCAACAGCTATTACAGGCTGTCCTAAGAAGATAAGTGCAGCATAAAATCCATCAGTTAATTTCAATGCATTAAGAACTGTATTAAGTAGTATTAGCACGATAGGAACAACAAGCGGTAAGAAGGATAAGAATGCAGAGGGGGTCTTGTGATTCTCATCAAATACATTCTCATAGGTCGGCTTCTGATAATCAGGTCTTACCCAAGTATCGACTTCTTCACCAGGTAATTGGTATATTTTCTTGTTCATAAATTTGGCATATATGGTAACTGCAATTGCCATCGGAATAGATAATACAATCCCCAAAAGTATAAACTTTCCTACATCCACCCCAAAGGTACCTGCCACACCTAATGGTCCGGGTGTCGGGGGAATAAGGGAGTGAGTAATAACAAGTCCTCCTGCTAGGGAAATTGATAGAGCTACTATTGATTTTTTGGTTTTACGAGAAAGAGCCTTAGCAAGTGGAGATAGGATAACAAAGCCTGAATCGCAAAAGATTGGTATGGATACCAAGAAGCCTGTGATTGAAAGAGCCCATTCCTCACGTCCTTTGCCAAACAGCTTTAGGAAGGTTAAAGCCATTTTTTCCGCTGCTCCTGATAATTCAAGCATTTTACCCATCATTACACCAAATCCAATAATGATACCGATGCTTCCTAAGGTGCCTCCAAAGCCTGATGTGATTGCGCCTATTGTTGCAGATGGTTCAAGACCTCCTACGATGCCTACGATTACAGCTGCAATAATTAATGCCAAAAATACATGGATTTTTGTCTTTAGGATCATAAGAATAAGTGCAAGTATTCCGATACCTAAACCTATTAGCATCTGTGAACCTGAAACGTCCATAATACCTCTCCTTTCATATAACTTTTTTATAAAGATTGCTTTGCGAAATTGGGAGAATATTTTGCTCCTAAAAGAATAGCTTCTACCATACTTATTTCACTTGCAATTCCTTTTCCTGCTATATCCATTGCTGTTCCATGATCTACAGATGTTCTGAGAATTGGCATACCACCTGTGATCGCAATGGTTCTGTCAAAATCTAAGGTTTTAGTTGCAATATGTCCTTGATCGTGATATAGGGATAAGACACTGTTAAAACGTCCTTGTAATGCCATATGAAAAACTGAATCGGCACCGATAGGACCAACAACATCAAAACCTTCTGCGCGAAGCTCTTCAACAGCGGGAGTAACATGATTAACCTCTTCATTTCCAAAGAGACCGTGTTCACCACTATGGGGGTTCAGGCCTGCAACTGCCATGGTACCGTCCTTAACACCAAGGGTAGTTAGGACATCCTTACATCTCTTTACATAATCCTTAATCCTATCCTTTGTTACCAAATCGCATGCTTCTCTTAAGGATACATGACGAGTAAGGAAAAAGACTCTCATTCCTCTAACCTCGAACATGGTTAAAGGATCCTCTGTACCTGTTAATGCTCCGAATATCTCTGTGTGACCAATAAAATCTATACCGCCTGCCTTCAAGGATTCTTTGTTAATCGGTGTGGTGGAAACAGCATCTACTTCTCTAGCGTTGGCAAGCTCAATGCTTTTGGCTATATATTCATAAGCAGCCTTGCCACACATACCACTTACCTCACCAAGCTTTAATTCATTCATATTTACATTGTCTAAATCAATAAGATTTATTACATTTTCTTCAAATATACCTTCGCTGGGCTTCTTAATTATATTTATTTTTAATGGTATTTTTGTAAATGCAATTGCATCCTCCATTACCTTTTTATCCCCGATAATAATACAACGGGCAGCTTGGAACACATCTTTATTTGCAATTGACTTTACTACAATTTCGGGTCCAATTCCGGCTGGATCGCCTATCGGAACCGCTATTAATGGCTTCATATCATTCACCCTTCCTTTCGTCATAATTACTTTCAAGTAATATACTTATTAGTGTTTACTATAGATGTCATTTTATGTTTTCAATACACTTATAGAATTACATGTATAATTTCTCCTTCAAATAATGGATACATTCATTTAAGGAATGCTTGTCACCGGCCATACCACCCTTTGTTACAACATTTAAGCCATTAAAATCACCACCGATAAACTCTCCGTATGAGGCCAAGGGAACAACCTCGTCCAACAAACGAATACCGTAGGTCTGAAATCTTTTACTTATAGCAACAGTTATATCACCACCGCTGGTATAAAGGCCTTTAAAGTCTGAATTCTTAGTTAATATCTGATATGTTATTTCAGCCAATGAATTGTTAATGAAATTACTGATATCCTCTGTGGATACATTAAAGCGTCTGGCATAGCTGTCTAAATCCAATCTATTCTCAGGCATAATACCATCGCCAATAACTGTACATACCTCATAATCAGCACAGTTATCTATAATTTCATCTACGACTCGAAATATTTCCTTGGTTCTTCTGTCTACGCTTTCTACTAGCTCTCTAGTATCTACATATACATTATAAAATCTTTGTGCCAGGAAGAGCTCGTCCACCTGTTGCTTCGCTACTTCATTTACACTACCGATCGTAGCTAGAACCTTATTCTTACTTTGGGTCTCATTAGGAGTAATAAGCTTTCTTGAAATGGCCGCTGTAAATGTACCCGGATCAACAGCAACAAATTTAACTTTGCTTTCAATAACTCCACTTGCAATAACATCTAAATCCTCCTTGGAAATACAATCGAATATTATAGTCCTAATACCTTTTAGCTTAAATTCTCTGATTTTATCGGCTAGATGTTCCTTTCCCTTCATTATGTCGCCAATAAAGAGAGATGTAACCGGATACTTTGTCTGTTTCTCAAAAACCTCTCTTACGGAGGAGGTTTTCACTGGATTCTTAGGATCTGTTGCAGCGGCAGTCTTATGCAAAGGAACTGTATTTACTAGCATATAACCACCTGAAACAATACGATTAGCTTCAGGAAAGCATGGAGCAACAATCGCTACAAATTCCTCACCCAAAGCATCTAAAATAGCGTCGGTTTCACTTCCTAAATTGCCTCTTAATGTACTGTCTATACGTTTGGAATATACCTTAACATCTTCATTTTTCAATAGCTTAGCTACATTATAAACTCGATTATAGGCTATGGATGATTCGATTGCCCTACTATCGGTGGGATATATAATACAGTCACTATCCGATAAGAGCTTTAAATCCAAGCGCTCAGAGTTTAAAACAGTATATGCGTTATAGTTAGATTTTTTCAGTAATACGCCGGTGGCATTGGCTCCGGTCAAGTCATCCGCAATCACTATACACTGCGCCATTTTCATATCACTCCTCATTTTTTATTTTTATAGCAGTACTAACAGGAGGGATTATCCTCCCTTTATTACTTTGTTTTTTATTATTATGTTTCCGATTACTAAGTATTTATCCTCTTTATATAGATATAATATTAATGTTTTGTTTTTTTATCTTTTCGATTTCTTTCTCGCTGAATATTTTGTTAGTTACAACCCCGACGTAATCTGATAAATGATTCACCTTAAGTAATGCCTGTTTTCCGAATTTAGTACTGTCAACAGCTAGGTAAGAACGATTGGTATATTTGCAGACGGTGCGCTTAAAGACTGCTTTGTTTGAAGTGGGTGTTAATACGTTAAAATCATCATCAATTGAAGCGGCTCCTATAAATGCTATTTCGGTTCTCATATTTTCCATCATATGAATTGCAAAATCCCCAACCATGCTACAAGTTGACTTTTGAACAGTTCCCCCACATAGTATTAGCCTTACGGTCGTGTCAATCAAAAACCTTGCAATTTCAATATCGTTAGTAATAATGGATATGGAAGGAATGTCATAGATTTGTTTTGCAATTTCATAGGTAGTTGTTCCTGCATCTAAGAAGACGGTATCACCTTTTCTAACCATCCTTGCGCATCTTTGTGCAATTTTTATCTTTTCATCTATTTGTAATGTTCTTTTTTCTTTATAGGACACTTCTTTTTTTAAGATTGCCCCTCCGTGGCATCTCTCTAAAATGCCTTCGTTTTTAAGCTTTTCAAGATCTCTACGGACTGTCATAAGACTGACATCAAGCTCCTTTGCCAGCTCATCAACCCGTACTGTTCCCTTTTCCTTTATTATTCCGATAATTTTGGAAATTCTTTCTTCGGCAAGCATCCTAATATCTCCTGTTCAAATGTTATATATTTATCATAATTGTTTGATTTTGTTCTTACTATTAAAATTATAAAATGTTTATATAAAAAGTCAATAAATTTTCTATTATTGTTCGTTTTATTTTTTGTTCCAATTCACATATAGAAAATCGAACAAAAATGGGACTAGAGTTCAGCATTAACAATGTATACAATATCCTATATTAGAAACACTCTTGATACAACAGATGAGTTTTATGAGAAGGAAGTGGAGTATAATGATGAGCATTTTGCAGCTCTAGGTGTTGAAACTACCATGCTAAGTAAAGCTATCTTGGAATGCAAGTTTACTGATGAGATTAATAATGAATATGGGCCCGAATATCTTGTGATAGAAAAACGAGAGGTGGATAAGTTTAAAGATGAGCTTGTTCCATATATACAGCAGGAGGCTAACCTTTCTGTACCCTTTGAGGAGGGTATGTCCAGCAAAGCTGGACTAAGCCTGTTTCCTTTTAATAGCTTCCTTTAGAGTATGCCAGGCAAGAACGGCGCATTTAACTCTTGCAGGCATATTAGATATATTCTTAAAGGCTATAGCATCCTCTAATATTTCCAGGTCACTTTCTTCTTCAATGATTTTTTTGATCATAGCAAGAAAAGTATCTGCCAATACCTTAGCTTCATCCACAGACTTACTCCTAATCAAATCTATCATCATGGAGGTAGATGCCTGTGATATCGCACATCCACTTCCTGTAAAGGCAGCATCCACTACAGTGCCATCCTTAATAATTAGCTCAATAACTATATCATCGCCACAGCTTGGGTTATGCCCCCGCTCTATACAGTTGGCACAATCCAGATGCTTTCTGTTATGGTCGCTTCGACTATTTTCCAATATTATATCGGTGTAGATTGACTCAAGACTCATAAAAACCACTTCCTTACTTTCTTAAGACTGTCTATTAATATATCAATTTCTTGGATAGTGTTATATATATAAAAGCTTATTCGTGAGCTTGCCGGGGCCTTTAGATATGCCATCAGAGGCTGGGCACAATGATGACCTGCCCGAAGAGCCACACCATAGGTATCCACTATGGAAGCCACATCATGGGGATGGCAGCCCTTCATACTAAAGGAGATTACCGGACCCCTTTGTTCAGGGTTCTTGTGTCCGTAGATAGTGACATAGGGAAGTTCCTTTAGTCTCTTTAGTGCATATGTGGTAAGCTCTATCTCATGCTTATGCAAAGCTTCGAAGCCTATTTCACTCAGATATTCTATAGCTGCTGCCAGCCCAATGGCTCCTCCAACATTTGGAGTGCCTGCTTCGAATTTGTATGGAAGCTCGGCATAAGTAGTAGTCTCTTCCTCCACATATTCAATCATATCACCACCCATAAGAAATGGGGGCATCCCCAGTAGCAGTTCCTCCCGTCCATATAAGACACCGATACCCATGGGCCCCATGAGCTTATGACCAGAAAATACCAGAAAATCAGCATCAATATACCTAACATCGGTCTTCATATGGGGGACACTTTGTGCTCCATCTATGACTACCACAGCACCCTTTTGGTGAGCATATTCTACAATTTCCTTAACCGGATATATAGTACCAAGAACATTGGACATATGGGCGATACTAACTAGCTTTGTTTTATCAGTAATTTTCCTATATACCTCCTTTAAATCAAGGGTATGATTCTCATCCAGATACATGTATTTTAGGCTAGCCTTCTTGCTTTTAGCTACATTTTGCCAAGGAACGATATTGCTGTGATGCTCTGATATACATAGGACTATTTCGTCACCCTCCTCAATATTGACCATACCATAGGAATAAGCTATGAGATTTAAGGCTTCTGTAGCATTCTTAGTAAATATAATTTCATTGCTGGATGAGGCATTTATGAAATCTCTAACTGTCTCTCTGGAGGCTTCATATAACTCGGTGGCAGTAACTCCTAGAAAATGCGCTCCTCGGTGAGGATTAGCATTAAAACTCCTGTAATAGTCAGCGACAGAGTCAAGTACCACCTGCGGTTTATGGGTAGTAGCAGCATTGTCCAGGTAAACCAAGGGTTTTTCATGGACATACCTAGACAGGGCAGGAAAATCATTTCTTATTTTTTCTATATCAAAGTTTCTCATTTATTATCCTCCCATGTATATCATCGCTTATAAGCTGACGAAGATCAGCAAAGGGTATATGTTCAATAATGGGCTGAAAGGATGCTTCAACAATCATTTTCATGGCTTCTTCTCTTGTAAATCCTCGGCTCATCATATAGAATAATTTATCGCTATCAACCTTACCGGCGCTAGCAGCATGCTGCCCCTTTACATCATCCTCTGAACATAGAAGAAGAGGGATGGCATTGGATGTTACATTCTTATCTAGAAGTATAACATATTCTTCTTCACTGCCATCTGATTGACTGGCTCCCTTCTCAAAGTCTATAGTTCCACGAAATGTTTTTACGGCATAATCCTTAAGGGCGCCTTTGGTCTGGATATTACTGATGCTTCTTCTGCCTATATGCTTCATGTGATAGCTTAAATCAATTAATCTAGTACCATCACCAAAGTATATTGATGAGATAGTAGCTTCTCCAGATTCTTTAATGCTGCCAATATAATTAGTAACACTATGCTTGGATCCTAATTCTATCTGAATGAATTTAGCTCTTGCATAAGGACTAACATAGGCTATATGTGAATCAAAATGATGTGACATATCATTCATCCTTTGTATTTTGACAATTGTTATATCAGAACCCTCTTTGGCATATATCTTCATAGCACCATTATGGTAGCTTTCAGTTTGATCTTCTGTTGCATAATCTATAACTATAGTTGCCTTACTAGCTGCCCCGGCATAGATGATATTATAATCTACTACTGAAGGGTTGCTTTTATCTAGAGAATATTCAACCCTTATGGGCTCATCTATAGTTATAGCTTCCGGTAGCTCAATAAATAATCCAGAGTTGTAAGAATTCTCACATTCGGCCACAAGTTCTTTTGATACACCGTATTCGGATGTCTTATAGGTCTGTAGGCTGGCATCATTTTCTCTAGCCTTGCTATCATATGTTGCTAACACAGAAGGATTCATTTTATCTATTATTATTCTGTTATCTCTTGTAGTATCATTCCTGTTATATTTCAGATATTCCTTATTATAAGGAATAATGTTATTTTCAAATGGAATATCAAGGGTTATATCATTAAGCTTAAGCCAGCGATAGGTGATAACAGGAAGCTTATTCATGGGGTTATGTTTTATTTTATTCATAGTATTCCTCCTTATCCTATGGTCCCTTCAAGCTCTAGTTTAATAAGATTGTTCATTTCAATCGCGTATTCAAGAGGTAATTCCTTGGCTATGGGCTCTACAAATCCCCTAACAATCATGGCTCTAGCTTCTTCCTCCGAAACACCACGACTCATTAGATAGAAGATGGCATCATCACTGATCCGGCCTATTTTTGCTTCGTGGCCTATATCTACTTCATCATTAAGCAGAGCTATGGCTGGAATAGTGTCTGATGTTGAGATATTGTCCATCATGAGAGATTCACAGGAAATCGTCGCTTTGGAATGATGGGCACTCTTTAAAACCTTCAGAGAACCACGATATACGGCACTTCCTCCATCCTTAGAGATGGATTTAGTATTCACTACTGAGGTGGTATATGGAGCAGCATGAATAACCTTTGTCCCAGTATCCAGATGCTGACCATGACCTGCAAAGGTAACTCCGGTAAATTCTGATCTTGCACCTTCACCCTTTAGAACACTCATGGGATAGAGCATTGATACCTTAGAACCGAATGACCCTGACACCCATTCTATTAAGCCATCCTTTTCTACGATACATCTCTTGGTATTAAGATTAAACATGTTTTTTGACCAATTCTCAATTGTACTGTATCTAAGCCTTGCATTTTCCTTTACAAAAAGCTCAACACAGCCTGCATGAAGGTTATTGACCGAATATTTTGGCGCAGAGCAGCCTTCAATAAAATGTAAGGAAGCATTCTTTTCAACAATTATCAAGGTATGCTCAAATTGACCTGCACCTGGCGCATTAGACCTAAAGTAAGATTGAAGAGGAATATCTACATGCACCCCTTCAGGTATATGGACAAATGAACCACCAGACCAAACAGCTCCATGTAGAGCGGCAAACTTATGGTCACTGGGTGGAACACAGGTCATAAAATACTTTTTAACAACTTCTTCATAATCCCTAAGTGCGCTCTCCATGTCGGTATATATCACACCTTGCTTAAGTAAGTTCTCCTTAAGCTTATGATACACTACCTCGGAATCATATTGTGCACCGACCCCGGCAAGGGAGGCATGCTCTGCCTGTGGAATACCAAGTCTGGTAAATGTATTCTTAATTTCACTTGGGACATCATCCCAGCTAGTTTTCATATCAGTTTTGGGCTTGACATAAGTAATAATATTATCTATATCAAGCTCAGAGATATCGGGACCCCATGGGGGAACTTCTAAATTATTATATATCTGTAATGACTTAAGACGAAATTTTGTCATCCAAGTCGGCTCGTTTTTCTTGCTGGAAATCTCTCTTACAATCTCGGGTGTAAGGCCGGATTCGGTCTTGAAACCATAGTCGAATTCATCCTTTATATCATAAATACCGCGGTCCAAGTCGTCTATAATGGTTTTCTGCTTCTCGTTATTCATTTTTCTATTAACAGTTTTACTTAAGGAGCTCTCTATATTTTTAGCTTTTGTTATATTATTAGTACTGTTCATAATAATCACATCCTTTTACATTAGGCTCTAAAGGAATCGTACCCGTCCTTTTCTATCTTTTTTATCAAGTTAATGTCACCGCTGTGGCAGATTTGTCCATCCATCAATATATGAACATAATCTGGCTTTAGATATTCTAGAATATTATTATGATGAGTAATAATTATTACAGAATGCTCACTATTCATATACTGTTTTACCCCGGAAGCAACGATTTTTACTGCATCCACATCTAGCCCTGAATCGGTTTCATCAAGAATTGCAAGCTTTGGTTCCAGCATTAAGAGCTGCAGGATTTCACTTTTCTTTTTCTCACCCCCGGAGAAGCCTTCATTTAAAAATCTAGTGGCGTACTCATCCTTCATTTCTAAAAGATTCATCTTTTCCTTTAAAGCTTTACGAAATTCCATAAACTTAAGAGGTTTATCTGTGATGGCTGCTTTTGATGAACGTAAGAAATTTTCGACTGTTATACCGGGAATTTCTTCGGGATACTGAAAGGATAAGAACATCCCTAGCTTTGCCCTTTCATTAGCCTTTAGATCATTGATAGAGACACCTTGAAACTTGATGTCACCATCTAAGATATTATATTTTGGATGCCCCATAAGGACATTAGCCAAGGTTGACTTACCTGCTCCGTTTGGGCCCATAATAACATGGACTTCACCCATACCAATACTTAGGTTAAGTCCATTAAGGATAGTTGTTTCCCCCGCAGAAACTTTTAGATTATCTATAATTAGCATTTGTTCTGACATTATTTCATCTCCTAAATTATAATCTATATTGAACTTTCTTATCTCATATATAAATGGCAATAAAGCTGCTGTCGCAATTATAAACTATACCATAAAAATAAAATGTGATTTGAATCATAATTTCTCTTTTTAATGTAAGTAGGTAAGATAAGTGATAAACTTTATCATTAAATTTATATATCAAAAAGGCTACCGAATAATTTCCGATAGCCTGTGTCTTCTTTTTCGTTTGGTTTTACAATTCTCCTGCTATACCCAATACCGCAATACCAATCATAACTAATATTATCAAGATGTAATGCTGCTTGCTTAGTTTTTCCTTTAGGAAGATTCTAGATAGTATAACAGATACGATACTATATGATGCAATTAGGGGTGCTGTCACAACGGCATTACTTGACATGGCAAATACATAGAAGAATTGTCCCGCGGTCTCAAATACTGCTGCGGAAGTCCTTATTGGCTCCTTAAATATATTGAATTTCTGCCTCTTTATGACAGTAAGATATATTAAGGCAATGATAGCATACAAAAGCCATGTAAATTCATAAGCTAAGAGTGCAGCATCTTCACTTATTAAACTAAGCTCATCTAGATAGATACCATCTGCAATTGTTCCAATGGCATCTAATACGGCATATAGGATTGGAAAGGTTATAGCCAAGACTCCAATCTGATATTTTGGATTCACCTTAGTATTATCTGCTTTAAGTGCTGCAGTCTGTAATCTCTTTTCTAGAATAGCAAGACCAATAACACCAGCTGTTATCACCACGATTCCCGCGATTTCAAGAGCACTAAGCATTTTATTAAATAAAATAATCAGTACGATAGCGGTTATAGCTCCCGAGGAATTTTGTACCGGTGAGGATATGGACAACTCAATATACCGGAGTCCCAAGTATCCAATTAGCATGGATAATATGTAGAAGAAGGATACCGGTAGGTATTTTACCATATCAAGTGGATTAAATGTTATCCCTTCAATAAGCATATAAAGTATAGCATGAAGACCCATTACAAGACCAACCATAATTCCTATCTTCATAGTAGAGTATTTATCTTTGCTGTCTGCTCCCTTTTTATAGAAAAGGTCAGCAACACCCCATGAGAGTGTAGTTAATAAAGCGAATAAAAACCACATATCTAGACTCCTTATTAGTAATTTATTTTCTAGTGTTAAAACGGTATTATTATATACGAAAACCAAGTAATAGTCTATGAAAAATTATAGTAATATATAAATCAATGGAACTAAAGAAAGCTTTAAGAGTATAAGCTTATCTTTGCATATTCATAATTTTGTATTATAATATTCACAGTAAGCGAATCAATCCAAGAGAAATTATTCGTTTTATATGACACGAATTTTCGTCATAATAAAACGTAATTAAAATTCTTAAATAGAAAAGAGGAGTTACTTATGCAGAAAATAAATACAACAAAAGCACCAGCGGCTATTGGACCTTATAGCCAGGCTATAATAGTTAACGGAGTATTATATACATCGGGACAGATTCCCATTGATCCTGAAAGCGGTCAGGTTGTAGAAGGTGGAATCAAGGAGCAGACAATTCAGGTTATGAAGAATCTGCAAGCTTTACTTGATGAAGCAGGAACATCTATAGAAAATGTTTTTAAGACAACATGCTACTTGTATGATATGGGAGATTTCGCAGCATTTAATGAGGTTTATGGCGAGTATTTTACAGGTAGGCCTGCAAGGTCCTGCGTAGCAGTTAAGGACTTGCCCAAGGGTGTCTTGGTTGAGGTTGAATTAATAGCAATAGTGGAATAATGCGAAAAAGGGCTGTAGCGATATGTAAAATTCGCCACAGCCTCATTTTCTGTTGATTGGTAAAATGAAAAAGGGTTTATATCAATATAATCTATTAAGCTGATTTAACCTTTGCATAGTTTGCAGCAACCTCATCCCAATTAAGTACCTCAAAGAATGCGCTGATATAATCACCACGGAGATTCTTATATTTGAGATAATATGCATGCTCCCATACATCAATTCCTAATATAGGGATCCATCCCTTGTTATCCATAATGGGATTATCCTGATTCGGACTGGAGGTTACCTGTAGGTCTCCGCTTTTATTGGCAGATAGCCAGGCCCAACCTGAACCAAATCTTCCGACCGCTGCAGAGGTTAGCTTCTCTTTTAGAGAGTCATAGTCACCGAAATCCTTTTCAATCCTACTTGCTAGATCGCCCATAGGTTTTTTGCTCCCACCGGGCTTTAGGGTTTCAAAATATAGATTATGGTTATAATAACCGCCGCCGTTATTTCTAACTGCTGTTCTTAAAGTTTCATCTGAAATATCTGAAAGCTTTTTCAATATATCCTCTATAGATGCATCCTTAAACTGCGGTAATTTCTCAAGTGCCCCATTCAGGTTATTAGTATAAGCAGCGTGGTGCTTTGAATAATGAGTATTCATAGTGAGCTCATCTATATGAGGCTCCAGGTCATTAAAGTTATAATTTAGTTCGATTTGTTTAAACATATAAATAGTCCTCCTTTATATAAAATGTTATGTGCTTATTTGTTTTAATATATTTTCTTATTAATAAATTGTAAACAATTAAATCGTATACTTATTATTACATAGAATAAGAAAAAAAGCAAGGGGTAATTTTAATAAAATAAATTATTCTCTGGTATGGATAGAATAAATTGGTACTAGTGACCAATTTGTGATAAAATCTTACATAGCAGGACTTAATATCTATGGGCTGGGGGGAACCATGATCCTATTGAAAAGATCAATAACAAGGACTATACTATGGACTTTTATTGGAGCCATGATATTCAATATAATTGAAGGCTTAAGTAGAATTTTTCTTGCTGCAAATACAGGAAGATTTGTTAATGTAGCATCGAAGGAAGTAGACTATAGCCTTATTAAGCTATTGATTTTAGGACTTTTGTATAGTCTCATGCTTATGGTGTCCATATACATAAAGGAGGCCTGCTATGCCAGAGCATTGGAAAAGACATTAGCTAATATTCGCACAGGCTTATATGATAGACTGGTTTCAATTGATTTTGCCTGGATGAAGAAAAATAATGTAAACGAACTTACAGCCGTCATTTCAAATGACCTAAATACTTTAACAGATGCACTAAGACCATGGGTTGTTATGAATTTCTCACAACAGGTGCTAAGAATTATGTCCACTATATACCTTCTATCTGTAAATTGGTTACTTACATTAATATTGTTAAGTATCATTCCTTTATTTACATGGATACATAAGAGGCTGATAAAGCCCCTAAAAAAGCATGCTAATGAAAATCAAATTATCATGGGAAGAATAGCTGCCACAGCTAGTTTTTGCTTTTCGCAAAGAGAACTAATAAAGGCAATGGCTCTTGAGGATATGCTTCTTGGTCGTTTTTCGCAGGAACAAAGCCTTCTATATAGAATAGGAAGGAAGGAACGAACCTACAAGGCAATATCACAATCTCTTGGGATGGCAACAAGGCTATTTACAATATTATTGTTATTTGGAGCAGGCGCTTATTTTGTATTAAGCAACCGAATGAATATAGGCCAGTTAATATCCTTTTATGCTCTAGCCTACGGGGTAATTCGTTTACCATCAGGCTTAGCCAGCTTATTTGCAGACGGTCAAAAGCTTTTAGTATGCTTGGAACGTACTAATGAAGTTTATAATATTCCCATTGAAGAGGAGTGGACAGAGGGTGAATTTAAAAATCTTCCTCATTCCTTGGCTACTTTAGAATTTGAAAATGTATCCTTTTCCTATGAAGGAAGAGATGAGATTTTAAATAATACAAGCTTTGAGATTATGCCAGGGGAAACGGTGTTACTATACGGTGAGAACGGAAGCGGAAAATCAACGATTTTTTCTCTGATAACTGGCTTTTATAGAACAATATCCGGTAACATATATCTATCTGGTTCCAATATTCGAAGTATTCCTATTAAGACTCTAAGGAGACGTATATGCTATATCCCTCAGGAACCAGTGCTGTTTTACGGTTCAATATATGATAATGTAACCTGCTTCAGGCAAGATATCAGTAGAGAAAGTGTAAGAGAAATACTTAATAAGCTTAAGTTAGATGATACAATAAATCGTCTTCCTCAGGGAATTGATTCTCAGGTTGGTGAAAGAGGGTCTCTACTCTCAGGAGGGGAAAGACAACGCATTTTACTTGCACGATGCCTTATAACCACGGCTGAAATTATACTATTGGATGAAGTGGCAGCAGGACTTGGTGAAGAGGAAGAGGACAGGATACTATCTATGCTAAAGGAGCTTCCTCATAAGCCTGCCATACTTTATATCTCTCATAGAGAGATTATTCATAGAGAGATTACTCATAGACGGAATTCACATAAGGATATTTATAAGGCAGATAGAGTCTTATATCTTAAGGAAGGTAGAATTTATAATGGCATACCCGGTGAGATAGATGAGGGGGTGTCAGATAATGAATAACTTAACCTATGCATTCTCCTGGATGAGAGGGAGAAAGATTTCTTTTTTCTTAGGTATATTACTTCAAGGTATCGTGAGCTACCTTTCTATGTTTGTGATAGCTGATTTTATAGCAGGAATAACTCGTGTTCTTACAACAAGGGAATCTGATTTACTGGGATTACAAATATGTAAGCTGATAATCGCTTATTTACTAGTTATTATAATTGGTTTTATAGGGAATATGTTGACAATGGAAGCATGCCTATATGCAGCAAAAGAACTACAGTCTGACATAGTAAGGAAAATACTAATGTCAAAAGTAGAAAATCTTAATTATAGAAATAGCGATGAAGTAATAAATGCATTTACCAGTGATATCTCCAGTATATTTAATAATTTGGCAAATGTGGTTGCAATACCTGTTAATATTCTTTTTGCAGGAGGAGGAGGGCTGATATATGCTCTTAATATAGACCCTATAATTGGTTTATTAATAGCTGTCTTTGGAATTATCAAGGTTGTATACGGGATATTGTTTTCTAAGAAGATGAAGCAAATTAATCAGGATATGCTAAGAAAACGTGCTGATTTTACGGCAGCATTAAAACAATTGTTAGATAATCCAATTCATATCAGGATGTTTGATATGGATGAAGTCTTAAAAGTCAGGTATAATAGGGTTATAGAGAGTATGGAGAAATGCAATATCAGATATGGTGATGTGTCGGGGTTACTAGGAGCTATCAACAATGTGGCTTCAGAAGTGTTTTTACGGATGCTTTTATTTAATTTAAGTAGCTCTGTTATGACAGGAGATTACGAATTAGCTGATATGATGAAGCAGAAGGAAATCGCATCGAATTCCCTATGGATGTTTAGCATATCTCGAATATTAACAGATGCTCAAATTATACTGGTTGGTACCGAGAGGGTGATTGATTTTACAAGCCATTTAGAGGAAGAAGAGTCAGGTAGCTACGAGGGTGATAATGCTGGGAACGGAATTTCTAATGCGTTTGAATTTAAGCAAGTATATTTTGGATATGGTGATAAGCTAATACTAAAGGGATTTGATGCAGATATACCTAAGGGCAGTATTACTATATTAAGTGGAAAAAGCGGTTCGGGGAAAACATCTTTACTTCGGCTTTGTCAAGGTATCTATCTGCCACAGGAAGGAACAATAAGTGTCTTTGGAAGGGAGATAGGAGAGTGGAATCTTAGTAGCTTAAGAAATAATATGGCCTATGTACCACAAGAGCCCTTATTCTTTGAGGGGACAGTGACAGCCAATATAGCCGGTGAATATAGGAATGTGGATATAGACAGAGTTAAGATGGCAGCAAAAGACGCGCAGCTATATGACGTAATAATGAAGCTTCCTGATGGATTTAATACCTATATGACGGATAATGACAGTAGATTTTCAGGCGGTGAGCAAAAAAGACTTGCTTTAGCAAGGGCATTCTATAAGGGTACTGATATCCTCTTACTAGATGAGATGACCGCAGCTGTAGATAAGGAAAATGAGAGAATTATTTATGAAATACTTAAAGAAAGACGGGGAAGGCAAACTATAATATTTGCAACTCATCGTGTCCTTGCCAGACAGATAGCGGACCACATAATTCATTTCTAATCATATACAAATCAAAACTAGGAGGTACTCAGGATGAAAGCTAATAATCACATTAGAACCAGAAAACATATGCCCATCTATTTAATAATAATTTGTCTTATGTTAGTTGCTTTTGCTTTTTCTTTCAAAACTATCAATAGGGCAGAAGCTGCTTCAAAAAAGTCCTACACTATAAAGCCCTCAGATTCACCATATAAGAACAATTACAAGAAAAATGCTAGCTACAATGATAAAACAAAGCATTATTATTTGCTAAGATCATATCTTGAGCAGCTTGAAAAGGATGGTGGAGGAACATTAACCTTAAAGAAGGGTAAGTATGTAATAACTAACACATTATATGTTCCATCTGATGTTAAGATAGTTTTAAAGGACGGTGTTAAGCTGGTTAAAGGAAATAGTACTGATTCCAAAAAACTTACTCCATCTAGCTCCATCTTTCATTTTATTTCTCCCAGCAAATTGGTCAAAAGCTCTATTGCTACAAAATATAAGGGAGAATCCAATATAAGCATAAGTGGTGAAGGTACAGCTATTATAGATCTAAATTATGTGAAGGAAGCAGTTGGGATAGTTATTGGACACAATAGTAATATTACCATTAAGGGTATAACCTTTCAGAATATGTATGGTGGAAATATGATTAAGATAGGAGCGTCAGAGGATGTAACTATAAAGGACAATACTTTTAAGAACCATAAAACATCCGAGTATAAGAATAGGCCTGCAATTAATATAGAGGTTCCTGATTCTAAGACAAAGACCTTCTCCTATACATGGAGTAAGAATGACAAGACAATAAATCGTAATCTAACCATAGAGAATAATACATTTAAAGACTTAGAGAGTGCTATAGCAACACTAAAATATACAGAGGATAAATATAATAAGAATATTACTATTAGAGAGAATGTCATATCGGATATAAAATATCAAGCAATACGTATAATAAATTGGGAAAGCTTTAGTATAGAAAATAACGAATTCTCAGATATTAGGGGTAAGGATGAGGTGCTTAGGGCTATTATGCTTTATGGAGCTAAGAATCCTACTATTAAGGAGAATTTATTTACCAGAGTAGATAGGCCAGTTCAAATATCACCCTGGAAGAACAATGGATATGGAAGTGAATATAAGGTTACATATAATGTAATAAGTGAAAAGAATAAAGAGGATATGCAAAACAACAGTGCAGTAGATGCCGGGGAATATTTTATCCGCTTTAATAAAACATATAATGAATTCTCAAAAGACACTGAGAGATTAGGGATGTATGATGCGTCAGTTAAGGATTTTATTATTAACCCTAAGTCAGAACCCCTTATGAATATGTTTCTATCCTACAATACATATACAAGCAAAACCAAGCAATATTATGTTATAAGGTCCTATCTAGAACATCTTGAGAAAATTGGCGGCGGAAGCTTAACCCTTGAAAAAGGCACCTATAATATCACCAATTCGCTATATGTTCCTTCTAATGTAACAATAACGCTTAAAGATGGAGCTATAATAAAGAAGGCAGATGATACAGGCCTAAAGGATTTTCCATTTGCTACACCAATGTTTATATTAACTTCACCTTCAAAGTCGAGAATAGAGGGTGCTTATGGTGGATATGATGGAGATAAAAACATTAAAATCATTGGTCAGGGTACAGCTATTATAGACCTAAACTATGTATTGGATGCCCTGGGTATTGTTCTCGGGCACAATAGGGATGTAACTATATCAGGAATAACATTTCAGAATATGTATAGTGGTCACTTCATTGAACTGGATGCTTCACAGAATGTTATAATTGAAGATAATATATTTAAAAACCACAAAGCCTCTTCAATCGGGATTAAAGAAGCGATCAATATTGATACCCCTGATGCAACCACCGGAGGATTTAATCACATTTGGACCAAGCATGATTGTACTCCTAATGAGGATATTTATATTAGAAATAATACATTTGATAACCTGGAGCGAGCCATAGGAACTCATAAATATTCCGGAGGGAAATATCACGAGAATGTAAACATTATCGATAATAACATAAGCAACACCTCATCAGATGCTATTCGTATTATAAATTGGTCTAAGCCTGTTATAAAGGGTAATAAAATATCCATGGTTAACGGTGGTGGTAATGCTGATAGGGCGATATATGTCAGTGGAGTAATACGTCCTGTTATTACTAAGAATATCTTTGAAGATGTTGCAAAACCTATTCAGATATCACCGTGGAAAAATAGCGGTGGAGGTTCTCAGTATGACATTACATATAATGATGTTACCTATGAGGATATCAAGCTTATGCAGGATAATACCTTAATTCGTGTACAAGAAAATTATATTCGATACAATAAATCCTATGGTGTGTATGATAGAGATACAGAGAGATACTACATTAATTAATATCTATTCCCCACATAATAATAGTTAATCAGTTACATATACAGTGCATCTTACCTTGGTTCCATCCTCCTTGGCATAGATGTAAGCTCTCCCTTTTTTTATCCCGGTTATTTGTCCCTTGGAATCTACAGTGGCTACATTGGGGTTACTGGTTGACCATTCCGGATTATTGCCTGAGGATACCTTTGCACTTAATAATTCATTCGATCCGACTCTTATAGTAAGCTCATAGGTGCCCAAGCCTATATCCGGCTTCTTAACTATGACCTCACAGGTCGTTGATACACCATCTACCGTAGCGGTTACAGTAGCGCTTCCATTCTTGATGGCAGAGATTGTACCATCAGGGTTTATAGTGGCCACACTTTTTTTGTTAGACTTCCAAGTTGGTTCTACCCCGGATGACACATGAGCGCTAAGCTTTATGCTTTGGCCCCTGTACAAGGTTACTTTTTTCTTATCCAATTTAATCGTTGGGAATTTTACCTTGACCTTGCAGCTCGCTATACTACCGTCAGCAGTTGCCGTTATAGTACTTTCACCGGGCTTTATAGCAATAACCATTCCCTTATCATCAACTGTGGCGATGCTTTTATGACTGCTCTTCCAAATGATAGGAGTTTTAGTAGATGATCTGGCAGAAAGTAAAAAGCTTTCGCCTCCTTCAATGGATATGGCGGAACTGCTGATTGAAATCTCGGTTTTTCTCACCGTAACCTTACATGAGGCCTCGCCACCACTTACTTTTGCTGTAATTGTGGCATTTCCTTCTTTCTTGGCAGTGACCTTACCGTAGGTGTTGACCGATGCAATTCGTGAGCTAGAGCTAGTCCATTTGGGCATTTTACCATTAGTAGCTATGGCAATGATATAGAAGTCTTCTCCAATACTCACTGTTTTCTTATAGCTTGATAAAAATACTAGGGAGAATGAATTGGATGCTTCTGCATATTTTGTGTGCTCTGAAAATGCGAGAAATGGTAGAATAAAGCATAGCAAAAATGAAAGTAAGATTTTCTTAATACGAGTCATAAGAATCCTCCATTCAATGAATGTGAGGAATAGATATAGGAATATATTAACATAGGCTGTAGGATATGTAAATAAAATACAAAAATATCGTAACCTTTGACAAACTATGTAAAGGAAAATATGCACAATAAACAAATAAGAAGTGGATTTATCACAAGATATCTATTACAATCCTGTCTTTGACAGTTGTAAGA
>LSQX01150704.1_pt1 | contig 32627 bp, 24 predicted proteins | sample 654561 | NCBI WGS metagenome assembly LSQX01 (sample SAMN04489861, study PRJNA283612) | anaerobic digester metagenome | isolation source: 4 biogas reactors fed with cattle manure at either 37C or 55C with and... | place: Denmark: Kongens Lyngby | collected 2014 | reverse complement strand
GTGTCCCAGTGTCGAAGTCAGGAATTTGTTATTCTTGTTTCCATATTTTTTTATTTATATTTATATATGTGTATGAATTTGTCAATTATTTTTTTGCACTTTGTGCTAACAGTTTCTATTTAATGTGGTTTTATATAATTTTTTTTGATATTTTAACTTTTTAAATTCTGATAAAACACTTCTAAACCAACTTTCAATGTAGGTTTAAATAAATGTGAATTATTCTTTTTTTTTAAATTAATAAGAGAAGTACGAACTACAAACAGTAATTTAGACTAAATAAAAATTGCCTATTTTTCAATATTAAACAGTAAAAAATTACTTTTGTCTATCATTTATTGTTAATTTTACTACGAATTTTGATTTTTAACAATTTTGTGGTACTTAAATTTAGACTTAATGATGAAAAAGTATTTTAAATTTAGCTTGTTTTTTGCATCTCTACTATTTATTGGTGCAAATCTGTTTGCAGTTCCTGCTTATCCCGAATTAATTAAATTTGTTCAGCCCGATGGCTCAAAGGTAAATATTTACCTCAAGGGCGATGAATATGTCAAATGGGGAAAATCCGAAGATGGTTATACATTAATGTATAATGACGATGGTTTTTTTGTTTTTGCACAATACAACCAAAATGGCGATATGGTTCCCTCGGAACATATTGCCAAAAACATAGGGGAGAGGGATGTACCCACAAATCTCTTTTTGAGAAATTTGCCCAAAGATATTTTTTATAGTGATGATCAGATGAATATTCTTATGCAAATTAGGTCTATGCGTAGTGCCGAAAATGCCATGCAGCAATCTTATCCCACCACAGGAAATAGAAAGTTGCTCTGTATCCTTATAGGTTTTACCGATAAAAGTTTTACCAAAACTCAGGCGGAATTTAATAATCTTTTTAATCAAGTTGGATATTCCACCGGGGGTGCCACAGGTAGTGTTAAAGACTATTATCTTGAAAATTCATATGGTCAATTCAACCTAACTGTTGATGTGGCAGGACCATACACAGCATCAAATACTATGGCTTACTATGGTGGCAACGATGGTAGTGGTAATGATTTACGTCCACGTGAGCTAGTTCGCGAAGCCGTTCTTTTGGCCGATCCTTATGTTAATTATGCTGACTATGACAATGATAACGATGGCTACGTAGATGGAATTTATGTTATATATGCAGGCTATGGAGAAGAGGCTGGTGGTGGAGCAAATGCTATATGGGCACATCAATGGGCATTGTCATCGCCAGTTTTGTGCGATGGAAAATACGTGCAAAAATACTCATGCTCAGCTGAGCTTAGGGGAAATTCGGGAAGTTATTTAACAAGAATTGGTGTTATTTGTCATGAATTTGGACACGTTTTGGGTGCCCCTGATTATTATGACGTAGATTACACAACAGGTGGAAGTTTTGAAGGGATGGGCGATTGGTGTATTATGGCCGGTGGCTCGTGGAACAATAATGGTGCCACGCCAGCACATCACAATGGATTTACAAAAGTGGCTCTATATGATTGGGCAACAGCTACCACACTAAATAGTGCCACCAATGTTCTATTGCACAATGCTGCAGAAAATAGTAATAGTTTCTATAGATTTAATACCACAACAAACAACGAATATTATTTTATTGAAAATAGACATAAACACCTCTTTGATGCTGCAATACCTGGAAGTGGAATGATGATATATCACGTGCATAAAGATGTTCTAACTGCTGCACAATATAATAACATCAATAATACTCATCCACAAAAAATGTATCCAGTATCGCAAAATGCAACCTCAAACCCCAGCTCGTCGCCCAGCTCATATGGAGACATAAATAGTGCAAATTGTGCTTGGACGGGCGTCGGGAAATCTAGTTTTACTGATAGTTCAATGCCCAGTGCAAAATCGTGGGCAGGAGCAAATACCAATAAACCCATCACCGATATTACGCACAATCCTACAGCTAAAACTGTTAGTTTCTGCTTTATAAATTGTGTTACAGATTGTACGCAACCCACACTACAAGCCTCAAATGTGAATGCTACAAATATTCAAGATAATCAGCTTAGGCTAAATTGGACAAGAGGTAATGGCAATGGAGTTTTGGTTTTGGCCAGAAAAAATTCGGCTGTAAATTCAAATCCAATGCAAGGAATTACATACAATGCCAATGCCAGTTTTGGAAGTGGTGATGAAGTTGGAAATGGAAACTTTGTAGTTTATAAAGGCACGGGCAACAATGTTACAATCACTGGACTTACTGCTGGAACAAATTATCATTTCTCGGTTTATGAATATAGAACAATTGGTACTTGCTATAAAATTCCATCTGCCAACGCTAGTGCCACAACCACAGGTATAGCACCTTGTGAGTATTGCTATGCATATGGCAATACCCAATATGGTACAAGCATAACGGGAGTAAGTTTTAATACAATTAATAAAACATCGGGAAAAGAAACCGATGGAAATGGCAATGCATATAGCGATTACACAAATATTTCTACAGATTTAATGAAGGGCTTAACATACCCATTGTCTATTAAAACAGATAGCGATGGAAACTACTACACCAAAACAAATGTGTGGATAGACTGGAACGGCAACTGCGAGTTTGATGAAGATGAAATATATGAATTTGGCTACACGCTCAACTCTTCAAACACCGAAGTTGATGGATCTCCAAGAAATATAACAATACCAGAAAATGCTATTACTGGACCAACCAGAATGAGAGTTGCGGTAAAATATATAAATACTAGTAATATTGTTGACCCCACACCTTGTAATCAAGGTATTGATGGCGAGGTGGAGGATTATACCATTAATATAATAGAAGAGCCTAATTGTACACCACCTACTACACAAGCCAATAATTTAAGTGTTACCAATATCCAAGATTATCAAATGAGGTTAAATTGGACAAGAGGTAATGGTACATCCGTTTTGGTGGTAGCCAAAAAATCTTCGGCTGTTGACGTTGACCCATATCAAAGCTTGTCATACGAGGCAAATTCATCATTTGGACTGGGAGATGATTTGGGCTCAGGTAACATTGTGGTGTATAAAGGAACAGGAACCAATGTTACAGTAACATCCTTGCAACCAGCAACAACCTATCACTTTGCTGTATATGAGTTCTTTACCAATGATAACTGCTATAAAAAACCGGCAGCTGTTTATAGTGCTACAACCACTGGTTCTGCCCTTTGTAGTTACTGTTATTCATATGGAATTACTGCCATTGGAGCTGGTATAACAGGAGTTACATTAAATACAATCGATAAAATTTCAGGAAAAGAGACTGATGCCAACGGTAATGTCTATAGCGATTATACCTATCTTTCAACAGAACTAACAAGAGGCGAATCGTATCAGCTAACAGTTAAACTTAATGCTGGTGGTAATTATAACAATGCAGCGAAAGTATGGATCGATTGGAATGGCAATTGCGAGTTTGAAGATAGTGAAGGATACGACTTGGGATCAGCACCCACTGCTATTAATGGAGCAACATCTAATTCTCCGTTAACAATAACTGTTCCGGCTGATGCCGTATTGGGCTACACCAGAATGAGAGTCTCAATGATGTATAATAACCCCAATGATAATATACCACCCACGCAATGCCAAGAAGGTATTTATGGCGAGGTAGAAGACTATTCTATTTTTATAAAATCCTCTTGTGAACCTGTTGTAATCACCACTCAAGCTGTTGAGTATCAGGAGCTATGTCGTCCTGTTGTGGCAAACTTATCAGTGGAGGCCGAAGGTGCTGGACTTATAACTTATCAATGGCAATATCTTCTTGGTGAAACTTGGTACAATGTAACAAATAACTACCCCTCAGGAGCTACATATTCCAATGCACAAACACAAAACCTATCCATTTCAGGCATCACAGCCACTGGCAATCATAGCTATAGAGTTGTTGTCTCAAATTGCAATGGAGAATATATAGTAGAATCAGACATTGCTAATATTATTGTTGTTTCAACCCCAGCAAGACCAAGCATTATATCCGGTCCTACAACAGTTTGTCAAGGAGATGAAAATATAGATTATTCTGTTACAAATGTAAATGGAATTACCTACACTTGGTCCTATAGCGGAACAGGGGTAAGCTTCACAGGACAAGGAACTAACTCTATATCAGCTACTTTCTCAGAAGCTGCCACCTCAGGAACTTGGACAGTAGTACCCTCAAATACCTGCGGTGATGGACAAAGCAGAACAAGATCTATTACAGTTAACCCTCTGCCAAATCAAACTTCTGATATAAACGGAGCTAATATGATTTGTGCCGGCGAAACTAATATAAGCTATTCAGTAACAAATGTTTCAGGCATAAACTACCAATGGTCTTATTCTGGAAATGGTGCCACAATTTCAGGGCAAGGAACAAATACTGTATCCATAAACTACTCACCAACAGCCACTTCTGGAACATTGACAGTTGTGCCTTCAAATTCCTGCGGAAATGGAGTGCCAACCTCTATGGATGTAGAGATAAACTATGCTCCGCAAGTACCAACGGCAGTTGATGTGCAGTCTGTTGTGTGCCAAGGTGAAACAAATGTAATATACTCAGTTGAAGAAGAAGATGTTACTTACACATGGTCTTATTCAGGTACTGGAGCAACATTCACAGGACAGGGAACTGCTTCAATATCAGTTGATTATTCAACTTCAGCAACCTCAGGCACATGGACCGTAACTCCATCTAATGGTTGTGGAAATGGACCCGCATTAAATATGTCAATTGTTGTAAATGAGCTTCCAGTTCAGCCCTCTATTATTACAGGTGAAACATCCATTTGTCCAGGTGCTAATGGAATAGAATACTCTGTTACAAATATCCCCGGAACTGCCTTTTCATGGTCATACTCGGGCGAAGGTGCCAGCATATTTGGACAAGGAACAAATTCAGTAGCAATCAATTTCGAACCAACAGCCACTTCAGGTGTATTAAGTGTAGTATCTACAAATAACTGTGGTAGTAGCACTCCAAGAACATTAAATATTGATATTCAAATACCTCAAACACCTTTGTTTGATGACTTCGGACCATATTGCCACAACGTAATTGCTGATATACTACCCACTATCTCAAATAATGGAATTAGTGGAACTTGGAACCCAGAAAATATCTCTACATTAACAACTGGAAATCATAGCTACATATTCACACCAAGTGCCGAGTATTGTGCCAATACAGTTGAAATAACAGTTGAAATAACAGAAAAAGCTACACCTCATTTCAATATCACAACTTCATATTGCCCCAATGCTATACCCGATGCTCTTCCAGTGTATTCCGTTGAAGGAATTGGCGGACAGTGGTCGCCTTCGGCAATAAATACCTCCATTATGGGCAATACCGTTTATACCTTCACACCCAACGACGGTGAGTGTGCCAACGAAGTACAAATTACAGTTGAAGTGGGAGAAGATATAGTGCCACAATTTGAAGATTTTGGACCCTATTGCCACAACGAAACTGCCGATGTGCTTCCAGAAATTTCATTAAATGGAATACCTGGAACATGGTCGCCAAGTGCTATAAATACAGCCATAGTTGGAGAGGTAAACCACATATTCACGCCCGATGAGGGTCAATGTGCCTCCAATGTCGAAATTACAGTTGAGGTGATGGAAAAGCAAAATCCAAACTTTGATTTACAAGCAATTTGTCATAATGATGAGAATTTCACTTTACCAAATATTTCAACTAATGGCATCTCTGGAGTGTGGACTCCAGCTGTTGTAAATACAGAATTTGTTGGAACTGAAACCTATACCTTTACGCCCGATGATGGTGAGTGTGCCAATACAATCGAAATAGAAATTGAAGTAGAAGAGGTTCACATTCCAACTTTTGCAGATTTTGGACCCTATTGCCAAGGTGATAATGCCCATATTTTACCCGTAAATTCTCAAAATCAAATTTCAGGAGTTTGGACACCCGAAAGCATTGATACAGAGGTAGTAGGAGAGACGTTATATACATTTACACCAAATCAAGCTTGTGCTTCAGAGGTGGAAATTATAGTAAATATTAAAGCAAAACCACAAGCACCAGTTATCACTGAAAATAATTATATGCTAACATCGAATGTAAATAGTGGCAATCAGTGGTATTTGAATAATGAGCTAATTCAAGGAGCAACAAATAAGAACTATTTAGCCGATGTAGATGGCTCATATTACGCCACCGTAATAGTTGATGGCTGTGAGTCTGATGCATCAAATGTGATAGTTATAATTGGAAACTCCATTAGCGAAAACAACTCTGAATTTATTACAATCTACCCCAATCCATTTGAAGAAAAGCTGATAATTGAACTTACATCAAATATTGAAACAGCAAAAATTCAAATTTATAATACCTTGGGACAGATTTTATATTCAGAGCAAGCACAGCAACGTACAGTGGTTAACACCCAAGATTTCGCCACAGGCGTATATTTCATTAAAATAGAGAATAAAGAGATATCCGAAACGGTGAAAATGATAAAGAAATAAAATTCTAATTAAAGCAAAAAGGGGTTGATTTTAAATCAACCCCTTTTTTGTAGCGGAGACGAGAGTTGAACTCGTGACCTTCGGGTTATGAATCCGACGCTCTAACCACCTGAGCTACCCCGCCAATTGAGACCGCAAAATTACAACTATTTTTTAATTTGGCAAGCAAAAAGTGAAAAAAATAAGAAACTTCTCTTTTTTTATTAAAAGTCAAAATAAATATGGCTAATATACGTTACTTCATCAGCTCTTTTGAAACAAATAATGACAATAATGCAGTTTATTAGAAAGCTTTTTTTAATTTTGCGAAAAATATAATAAAAATGAAGAAAGAAAACAGAGAATTTGATTTTGGGTCATCCAATATAATTTTATATTTATGGCAATGGCGTAAGGTGTTTATTATTGTTGGGACAGCTGCTGTAGTCCTTAGTGCAGTCTTTTCAGCACCATGGTTTATAACACCAAAATATAAATCAACGGTGATAATGTTCCCCACATCCACAAACTCAATATCAAAATCGTTAATCGCTACCAATGTGTCGGGACGACAAGATGTTCTGGAATTTGGTGAAGAAACACAAGCTGAACAAATGTTGCAAATTCTCAATTCAAGTAAAATAAAAGAGCAAGTTATAGAAATGTACGACCTTGCAAATCACTACGAAATTGACGAAAATAGCAAGTACAGACAAACTCGACTTTACAGAGAATTTGATAGCAATATAAGCTTCAGAAGAACAGAATATATGGCAGTCCAGATTACAGTTTTGGACAAAGACCCACAAATTGCTGCCGATATTGCAAATACCATTTCCGACCTCTTCGACACCGTGAAAAACGAGATGCAAAGAGAGAGAGCTATGGAAGCTTTCGCCATTGTTGAAGATGAATATAATAACCTTTTGGCAGAAATGAAATGGAAAGAAGATTCGCTGGAAGCCCTCAGGAAATTAGGAATATTCGACTATGAATTGCAAGTGGAGTCATATAGCGAACTATATGCCACAGCCTTGTCTAAAGGTAGTATGCAGGGTGCCAACGCCATCAAAAAAGAGTTGGATAAATTGGCTGAATATGGTGGAACTTACCACTCTATTAAAGAAGGTTTGGTAAATGATAGAAAACATTTTGTACAGCTAAACGAAAAATATAAAGAAGCCAAAATTGATGCAGAAAAATCTTTACCCCATAAATTTATAGTGGACAGAGCCTACAAAGCCGAGAAAAAATCATACCCCATCAGATGGCTTATTGTTGTTGTGTCAACCTTTGCTAGCTTGATTTTGGCGACACTTGCAGTTATTTCCTACGATACTTTATTGGCATCTAACGATATTCTGAAAAAGAAGAAAGAAGACAAAAGTGCTGGAAAATAAGAGGAGAAAATATTGGATTTACGGCGTAAGTGCACTCTTTTTACTGATAAACTCACTGCTTATAACATTTGAGTTTTTTTGGTTTCCAGTAATAGCAGGAGTATTGTTGGTGCTTTGGTTTGCCTTTTTTGCATCCGACAAATTGTTAATGCTTACAGTCTTTCTTACACCACTTTCGGTAGATGTAAATAGTGATGCCTTGAATTTGGGAATTTTTCTGCCATCAGAAGCCTTAATGATACTGCTATCTGCCGTCTTCCTCTTGAAAATACTTATAGACAACCACTACGATCTTAGGGTGATAAAACACCCAGTTACGGTGGCAATATTTATCTATCTTATTTGGATATTCTTTACCTCAATTTTAAGTGAATTTCCCATAGTTTCATTCAAGTTTTTGGCCACAAGACTTTGGTTTATAATCACATTCTATTTCTATATAATGATGGTCTTTAAGCGAAATTTATCCGAAATGAGACAGTTTATTTTGCTCTATGCCGTTTCGCTTGCGGTTGTAGTTTTCTATACAATATATTCGCACTCCACCTACGGCTTCGACAGGCAAGTAGGGCATTGGGTAATGAGACCCTTCTACAACGACCACACGTCCTATGGAGCAGCATTGGCAATATACACAATAGCACTCTTTGCTTTGCTTTTCGAAAATAAATACTCCAGACAAAAGAAATTGTCCATTCTTCTGCTATTTGTAATTATTGCAGTGGCACTATTTCTATCATACAGTAGGGCAGCATGGCTCAGCGTTGTGGTGGCTATCATAGCATACTTTACCCTAAGGTTGAAGGTGAAATATTATTGGATAGTGATAGCAACACTAATTATGGTAGGAGGCTTTTTTGCCTTCGAGCATGAAATAATGATTAAGCTAAACAAAAATAAGCAAGACTCCTCAACAGACTTTGTAGAGCACGTTCAGTCAATTTCAAATATCTCCACCGATGCCTCCAATTTGGAGAGGCTAAATCGCTGGGCATCGGCGTTTAAGCTCTTCCAAGAACGACCCATAGTTGGGTGGGGACCAGGGACTTATCAGTTTGTTTATGCCCCATTTCAAAATTCAAGAGACAGAACAATAATTAGTACCAATGCTGGAGATGGCGGAAACGCCCACAGCGAATATATTGGACCATTAGCCGAAGCTGGAGTTGTGGGATTACTGAGCCTCTTGGGTATAATTTTCTCAGTGCTGATTTACGGAAGAAGAAATTATTTTGCAACCAAAAACAAAGAAATAATAATACTGAACTTTATAGCCCTTTTGGGATTAATTTCATACTATATACATGGCTTTTTAAATAATTTCCTCGATACAGATAAGCTTTCTGTGCCATTTTGGGGGCTAACAGCCATGATAGTAGCAATAAATATTTTCCACCTAGAAGAAGAAAAGCCTAAAGAATGATTTTAGCAAGTTTACCAAATATGATATTGGTAGAAAGTAAAACTTTTTTTAATATTTTTTGAAATAAATTCTTGCAAGCTACGAAAAACAGCTAAAAAATATTATCTTTGTTCTAACAAAGCTAATCATTATGAGTGAGAAAAATAAAAAATTTAAAATAGGAATAACGCAAGGCGATATTAACGGTATCAGCTACGAGGTTATCATAAAGTCGTTGATGGATAATCGTATTATGGACGTATGCACGCCCATAGTTTATGGTTCGTCCAAAATAGCTTCTTATCACAAAAAGCTATTCAATGCACACGATTTTAATTTTAATATGATTCGAAATCCCGGTCAGGCTACAATGCGTCGCCCAAATATGATTAATATTGTTGAAGATGAAGTGAAAATTGACCTAGGAACTGCTACCGAAAATTCTGCACAAATGGCTTTGCTATCCATTGAAGAAGCCGTTAAAGATTTGAAAGATGGAAAAATTGATGCAGTAGTTACAGCACCCATAAACAAGTCAAATATATATTCCGACAAATTCTCATTTCCAGGACATACCGAATATTTTGCCCGAGCTTTTAATAGCGACGATTATTTGATGTTTATGATTTGCGAAGCCCTGAAAATAGGTGTTGTTACAGGACATATACCCTTCAATGAGGTATCCGACACAATAACCAAAGAATTAGTTTTGCATAAAATAAATCTAATGCATAAATCTTTAGTTGAAGATTTTAAGTTAGTAAGACCTAAAATAGCAGTCTTGGGGCTAAATCCCCATGCAGGCGATGAAGGTCTGTTAGGAAAAGAAGAAATTAATGTTATTTCACCTGCCATAAGAGAAGCATACTCATCTAAAATAAATGCCTTCGGAACATATCCTGCCGATGGCTTTTTTGCATCGGGAGCATATAGAAAATTTGATGCTGTTTTGGCAATGTATCACGATCAAGGACTCGTTCCGTTCAAAATTTTATCCTACGACGAAGGGGTGAATTTTACATCTGGATTGCCTATAGTGAGAACATCGCCAGCACACGGAACAGCCTACGACATTGCCGGAAAAGGAATAGCGTCGCCAGACTCTTTCCGACAAGCAATTTATGCCGCAGTGGATATATGTACCAACAGAAACGACGATTAATAGAAGATTAAACATAAACTAATGCAACTAAAAATTTCTGATATTTGCACTGTTATTAATGCAAAATCAAATGCAAATCCTGAGCTAAAACTTGAAATAGAAGATTTGCTCATAGATAGTAGAAAATTACTAAATATTGAAAAAACTCTATTTTTTGCCCTGCTCACAAAAACTAATGATGGTCATAAATATATAAAATCACTCTACGACAAAGGGGTGAAAATGTTTGTAGTTTCCCACGATGCCGATTTTGAAAGACCTCTGAAAAATGCAATTTTATTTAAAGTAACAAATACCTTAGAGGCTCTGCAAAAGCTCACTGCTTGGCACAGATCGCAGTTCCAAATACCAATTGTAGGAATTACAGGTAGCAACGGAAAAACCATCGTAAAAGAGTGGGTCTATCAGCTATTGTCGCCCGACTATCAGCTGGTAAGAAGTCCCAAAAGTTACAACTCTCAGGTAGGAGTGCCACTATCCGTATGGCAAATGAGCCAAAATGATGAATTTGCTGTCTTCGAAGCAGGAATTTCTGAGTCAGGAGAAATGGAAAAACTTCAAAAAATAATAAAACCAAGCATTGGGATTTTTACAAATATTGGAGTGGCTCACGACGAAAATTTTATGGGACAAGAGCATAAAATTGCCGAAAAAATAAAACTATTCACCTCCGTTGAGTCTATGATTTACTGTTCTGATTATAAGGGGATTACAGAAGTGTTAGTGAAATCGGGTATATATAATAAAATAAAAGTTTACACATGGGGAAACGATAAAGATGCCCATTTGTCCATAGTTTCTGTGGAGAAAAAACAAAATGAAACAGAAATAAAAGCCAAATATAATAACGAGATTTATGAGCTGAAAATTCCCTTCTTAGATTCGGCTTCCTTCGAAAATGCAATGCACACTTGGCTTTTGATGATTATTCTAAAATACGATTTCGAGACCATAAAACATCGTATGGCAATGCTTACACCTGTGGCAATGCGTCTTGAACTCAAAGCAGGAATAAATAATTGTTCGGTAATTGACGACACCTACAACTCCGACGTAAACTCACTCAGAATTGCACTCGATTTTATGGAAACGCAACAGCAGTTCAAAAAACGTAGTGTGATTCTATCGGATATGTTCCAAACAGGTCAAAACGACGATACTCTCTATAAAGGTATAGCAGAAATGCTTAAAAATAAAAATGTTGACTACTTTTTTGGAATAGGAAAAGATTTGAAAAAGTATTCACACTTCTTCGAAATGAAAAGTAAATTCTACGAAACAACAGATGAATTTATTTCAAATTTCAACTTTTCAGCCTTTAGCAATGAACTAATCCTCATCAAAGGAGCTAGATGTTTTGAGTTTGAAAGAATTAGCAAAGTCCTGCAATACAAAACCCACAATACACTTTTCGAAATCAACCTCGATGCCATAGAGCATAATCTGAAATATTATAAGAGTAAGCTCAAATTGGGTACGAAAATTATGGCAATGGTCAAAGCTTTTTCATACGGTAGTGGCTCTTATGAAATTGCTAACTTGTTGCAATTCAATAATATAGACTATCTTGGCGTAGCCTATGTTGATGAAGGTGTTGAATTGAGAAAAAACGGCATTAGCACCCCAATTATGGTCATGTATCCGCAGGAAGATGGCTTCTATAATATAATAAAATACAATTTAGAACCCGAAATTTCGAGCCTTAGCATGCTCAATACTTTGGAAGAAATGCTAATTCTCTATAGAGTTAAAAGTCCACTTCCAATCCATATAAAAATCGACACCGGAATGCATCGCTTAGGCTTTTGCCTTAATGAACTTGACGATCTAATTGAAAAGCTTCAGCAAATGTCTGATAAAGTGATAGTGAAATCTGTTTTTACGCATTTGGCAGCCTCTGATGATGCCAAATTTGACGATTTTACTAAAGAGCAAATCGAAAAACTTCAAAAAGCAAAAACCTCCATTTCGGAATATATTAAAAATGATTTTTTTGTGCATGCACTTAATACAGCAGGAATAATTCGTTTCCCAGAATATCACTTCGATATGGTTCGCCTTGGTATCGGCATGTATGGCGTTCCCAGCATAGAATCCGAAAAAGATAATCTACAAAATGTATGTACTCTAAAAACACGAATTTCGCAAGTCAAAAACATTATGGACGGCGAAACTGTTAGTTATGGACGCAAATGGAAAGCCAATGGCGAAAAAAGAATTGCAGTACTGCCCATTGGTTATGCCGATGGACTACCCCGAAATTACGGATTTGAAAAATCGACTGTACTGATAAATGGTCAAAAAGCAAAAATTGTAGGTGCAATTTGTATGGATATGTGTATGATTGATATAGCTGATATAGAAGCCCAAGAGGGCGATGAGGTAATCATTTTTGGAGATGACTATACTGTTACAGATATGTCTGAGATTTTAGACACAATCGCCTACGAAGTCTTGACAAATATATCCCAAAGAGTAAAACGAATTTATGTAAAATCTTAAAATAAACAATATGAAAAAGTATCTTTATTTAGTAAGCTTATCTCTTTTGTGTGTAGGAAATGTTTCGGCACAAAAGCAGAACCCTTTCTTAGAAGAGTGGACAACACCCTATGGCATTCCACCTTTCGACAAAATTAAAGTAGAACATTACATTCCTGCCTTTGAAGTGGGTATGAAAGAACAAAAAGCAGCCATAAGTGCCATCGTAAACAACAAAGAAAAACCAAATTTCGAAAATACGATTTTGGCATTAGAAAACTCCGGACTATTGCTTAGCAAAGTTAGTTCGGTGTTCTCAAATTTACGTTCGGCACATACCAACAAAGAGTATCAGGAAATAGCCATTAAAATGCTTCCACAACTATCGCAACACTCCGACGAAATATACTTAAATGTTGATCTCTTCAAAAAAGTTGAAGAGGTTTACAAGAGTAGTTTAAACTCAAAAATGGGGGTGGAAGAGAAGCGTTTGGTGGAAACCTATCACAAATCTTTTGTGCGCTCGGGCGTAAATCTTCCCCCTGCCGAAAGAGAAAAAATTAAAAATATAAATTCAGAATTGTCGTTGCTAACTCTAAAATTTGGCGATAACCTCCTTGCCGATAATAATAAATTCGCCTTAATTATTGATAACCAAAACGACTTGGCAGGATTGCCAGCTTCGGTAGCTCAGGCTGCAAAAGAAGAAGCTGCTTCGCGTGGACTTAAAAATAAATGGGTTTTTACCTTAGATAAACACAGCATGATTCCATTTTTGCAATTTGCAGAAAACAAAAAGCTAAGAGAGCAAATATATAAAGCATATCTCAATAGAGCCAATAATAATGACCAGTATGATAATAAAGAAAATGTGGTGAAAATTGCAAAACTTCGTTTGGAAAAGGCAAAACTATTGGGATACGAAAATCATGCAAGCTTTGTCTTAGAAGAAAATATGGCAAAAGCTCCACACAAAGTTTTTGAACTTATTAAACAAATTTGGGAGCCAGCAGTTAAGATGGCTAAAAAAGAAGAAGAAGCTCTAATTAAAAAAGCATTCACTCATGACGAAAGAATCACATCTATTGAGCCTGCAGATTGGTGGTACTATGCTGAACAAATCCGAAAAGAGAATTATGATATTAATGAGGAAGAACTTAGAGAATACTTTAAACTAGAAAATGTTCGTGATGGAATCTTTTGGGTTTCAAATAAATTGTATGGCGTAAAGTTTACCCAAAAAACCAAGGTGCCATCCTATCATGAAGAGGTAACAACTTGGGAAGTTACAGAGAAAAATGGAAAATTATTAGGCGTTCTTATGATGGACTTTTTCCCACGTGCTTCAAAACGAGGTGGTGCTTGGTGTACATCATACAGAGTGGCACACTACGAAGATGGTAAAAGGGTAACTCCCGTAGTATCAATCGTTTGTAATTTTACAAAACCCACCTCCAACAAGCCTTCCTTGCTAACATTGGACGAAACAGAAACATTTTTCCATGAGTTTGGACATGCTTTGCACTCGCTTTTCAACAATGTAAAATATAGAAGTATTGCCCGCGTACCTCGCGATTTTGTTGAACTTCCTTCGCAAGTTATGGAACATTGGGCAACGCACCCCGATGTTATGAAACAATATGCAAAGCACTACAAAACTAATAAAGTTATACCCGATGAGCTTATAGAGAAAATAGAAAAAAGTTCTAAGTTCAATCAAGGATTTGCTACAACCGAATTTCTTGCAGCAGCATATTTAGATATGATGTATCATACAAAAGATGTTTCAAATATTAATGTAGAAGAGTTTGAAGCAAGCAACCTGAGCCAGTTTGGACTTATCAATTCAATACTTCCCAGATATAGAAGTACATATTTCCAACATATTTTCGCAGGTGGATATTCTGCCGGATATTATAGCTATATTTGGTCGGAAGTGCTTGACTCTGATGCTTTTGAGGCTTTCTTGGAAACAGGAGATATATTTAATCAAAAAGTGGCAAAACGTTTCCGCGAAAAAATCTTAGAAAGAGGAAACACCATCGAACCTTATAAAATGTATCTTGAATTTAGAGGCAAAGAACCAAACATAGAACCACTACTGAAAAATAGAGGTCTGATGTAGAAAAAAGAACAATTAAAAAAGGCTGCGAATTTCGCAGCCTTTTTTATAAAATAAAACAACTATCTCTTATTATACTCACTTCTAATAACATCGTTATCCTCTTTCTCTTCAACGAAGAGCTCTTTGTTTGTGAGTCTTAAAATTGTTAATTCTGTTTTTTCTGTATGGCCAAACATTCCTGCTTCTACAATTATCTTTGTTTTGTCGCTATTAAACTCCCATGTCCCTGTTAGTTTATATGGAGGCATATTTATTTCAAAACTATCATCTTTCTTAAACTCTACAGTAACTTGTTTGTCCTCAGCTGTAAGTGAGACTTCTCTGCCGTTGTACATCTTTTTGGAAATTTCCCAAACACCAGTTAATCTTGCTTTTTTACTTCTTAAGCTAATTGATGGACCCTCTTCGTATTTTCCACAGCTGGTGAAAACTACGCTAATTGCAAATGCAATGGCTAATAATAATCTTGTTCTTTTCATTGTGTTTAGTTTAATTGTTAATAATGCAAAAATAAAACTATTTTGACACAAAAAGCTATTTGAGAAATTATTTTTTCTCTAAATATAAAATTCTTTGGTGTGCAGGAATATATTCACTGTCGATATTTATTACGCTTGCATAGCTATCTATTGCCTTCTGCTTTTCTCCCATTTTTTCGTATGCAACACCTCTGTTGTACAGAGCATCCACATAATCAGACTGATACGCAATTGCTTGATTGAAATAATTTACGGCATCTTCGTAGTTTTTATCAATTTCCATACAAATCCAACCTAAGTTATGATAGGCCCTCGAATATGTGTTATCTATTTGAGTAATCATTTCATAGCGGTCTTTAGCCTTAGCATAATCGCCAATATCTTGATAAAATATTGCAATATTATAATGAGCCTCAATGCTTTGTGGACGTATATTTAGTGCGTTATTGTAAAAATCTAAAGCCAATCTGTCTTTTCTAGAATGATACATCAATCCCAGTTGAATATATGCTTCGTAGTAGCTTGAATTTTGGTCCACGGCTTTATTGAAGTTTCTAATAGCATTTAGAGTATCACCTTGCTCCTTAAAAGCATATCCCTTCATAAAAAATGCTTGAGGATTTCGTGAGTCCTTCTCCAAAGCCATATTCAAAAAGTCGTTCATTTCGCCATATCTCTGGTAATAGAGTTGAATTTCGGCCAATTTCATCATCACTTCTATGGATTCTGGGGATTTCTCATGTGCTCTCTCTAAAATTTCTTCACTATTTTCGAAAAGACCTTGCATAAAATATAAGTCAGCCAAAAATATGTATCTATCTGGATTTATGGAATCGAGTTTTAGAGCTTTATAGGCGTCATAATAGGCACTGTCAATTAGTTTATTATCTAAATAATAGAGTGCCCTCTGGTAATATAAGTCTGGATTATTGGGGTTTTTATCTATTTCTATAAAGATTTTGGCTAACTCCTCGGGTAAATCTTCATATTTATTTGTTTTATTTCCGCCGCAAGAGATTAAAACTGCTGAAGCTAAAAATATAATTATACCAAATATTAGTTTTCTCATATTAAAATTATTTAGGTGCAAAAGTATAAAAGAAATTTGATTCAAACTTGTGGATTACCACTATCTGTCATAAATTTTGTTCAAGATTTTAATTTTTTGAGCTAATTGTTCATCTATTTGCTCAGGTTTACATCTGAAAATCCAGTTGTTTTCGGTAGTTCCGGGAGTGTTCATTCTCTCTTCGCCATCCAATTCTAAAAAATCCTGAATGGGGGCAATGGCAGTTTGTGCCACCGACGACCATGCCAACCTAATCATGCTCCAAACAGCCTCGTTGAATTTGCTGTTAGTGTATTCCAAAAATATATTTTTTGTATTTTCATCATTAGTCTCAAACCACGATTTTGTGGTGTCGTTATCGTGGGTGCCAGTATAAACTACGGAGTTGTGATTGTGATAATGAGGTAGATGGGTGTTGGGTTTTGAACCATCAAAGGCAAATTGCAGTACCTTCATACCCGGAAAATTAAAGTGATCTCTTAAATCTTCCACATCTTGGGTAATTATTCCCAAATCTTCGGCAACAATTTTCAGCTCACCCAAATTGTTCTTTATAGCTTCAAAGAGTTTATATCCGGGAGCAGATATCCATTCTCCGTTTTTTGCAGTTTTTTCGCTGGCATCCACGCTCCAAAATTCCGAAAAAGCCCTAAAATGGTCTATCCTCACAATGTCAAAAAGCTGACAATTAAACTCAATTCTCTTAATCCACCATTGGAAATTATCATTTTCCATCTTCTTCCAATCATAGAGAGGGTTCCCCCACAACTGTCCATCTTCGCTAAAATAATCTGGCGGAACGCCGGCAAGTTTACTCAATGACAAATCATCATTTGTTTGAAAAAAATGAGGATTGCTCCACAAATCGGCACTGTCGGCAGAAACATAAATAGGAATATCGCCCATTATTTCAATACCGTTTTTGTTGGCATAATTCTTTAACTCAAACCACTGCTCAAAGAAGATGTATTGTAGAAATTTATTGAAATTTATTTCATCTTCAAGCTTTGCTTTGTAATAGTCCAAAATCTCTCTATTTCTATATTTGACCTCATTTTGCCATTGAGAAAGGGGAGTGTTTTTGAATGCTTTTTTAAAACTTATGAAAAGCGAATAGTCATCCAACCAGTGTTTATTTTTATTGCAAAAATCATCATATGCAACCTCAAAATTTTCCTTGCTTTTGAATCTTTGGAATGCAGTTTTTAGAATTCTGTATTTATAGTTTTCAACAAAGTTGAAATCAACTTTGTTGCTATTCTCAAATTTACTTGCAATTTTATCAGTTTCTACTTCCAATAGAAGTTCCTTGTTTTTAAGCCAATCCAAATCAATTAATAGAGGATTTCCAGCATAGGCAGAGTAGCATTGGTACGGTGAATTTCCATATCCACTATGTCCCAAAGGTAGTGTTTGCCAAATTTTCACATCGGCAGTTTTCAAAAAATCTACAAATTTTAAAGCCTCTTTACCAAGTGTCCCGATGCCATAATTTCCAGGTAAAGAACTTATATGAAGTAATATTCCGCTTTGGCGTTTATTCTTATTGCTCATCTATACATGTTAAAAAAAAAGAATAGTGCAAAGATGCACTATTCTTTTATAAAATTAAAGTTTTTGTCTCTTATTTTCCTATTTTGGGATAACAATAGGAAAGTCGATATCAAATCTGCTTACTATTGGTTTTTCAACAATGTTGGATAAGAAATCGGCGTATGCATCGTTGAATCTGAAAGAGTTTTCATCGTAGTAATCGCTTGGAAGATCTCTGTTACCAATGGCTCCCATATCCACACATGAAGTATTATACTCTTCCAATTCTTTATATTTTACAACGTTTTTAATTACGGGCATCTTGCCATACTCTTCACGTAGAAGTAGATCCACAACTTTGTCGGCTAGTGCTGAGGTTAGTTTTCTATCATACTCGCTGCAGTCGCCTGAGCGTGCGTAATATCCCGAAATTTGTGAACGTGCATCCAAACCAGTTTTTCGGCTAATTTCGGCTGCCACAACTCCGCTTATGCCGCCAAATTGTGGATGTCCAAATTCGTCAACTTCAGAGCTTGCATAAACCATTTCTAAGTGTTCGGTTTTGTCGTTATACCATCTCACACCTTCGGATACAGCAATAATCAACGATTTTTTTCTTGAACGTAAATATGTCTCTTTAACATGTTCAAAGAAGAACTCTTTTCTTTCTCTGGTCATATGTACTTCGGGAATAAGTGCTATTTCGGCACCGCCAAAAAGTGAGCTACCTGTAAGCCAACCAGCATCACGACCCATAAATTCTACTACCATAATTCGCGAATGCGATTCTGTGGTTGTTCTCAATCTATTTGTAAACTCCATCATACCAAGTGCTGCCGATGGGAAGCCTGGGTTTATAACAGCTTCAATTTCTTTACCATTATAGTGATGTATGGTTTGAGTTCTTAGGTCGTTGTCAATGGTTTTTGGAAAACCAATAACAGGAATGCCTTCTTGTTCGTACAAACGTTTTGCGGCTCCGTTAGTGTCATCACCGCCAATGGTAACCAATACATCAATTTTGTATCTCTCTATGTTTTGCATTATTTGTGATACACGATCTTCGGAGTTTGGCTCCTTGGAAAAAGGATTTGTTCTGCTGGACAATAGTGCCGTGCCACCATATAAGCCCTTGTATGGCTGGTGAGTTAAATCTACTATATCGCCATCGCCCAACAAACCTTTCCAACCTTTTCTAATTCCATATACTTTATATCCGAGCATAGAGGCTCTATTGCGTACTTGTTCAATACTTGAGTTTATGGCAGGAGTATCGCCTCCACCACTTAAAATAGCTAATGTTTTTCCGCTAAATAATTTTTCTTTTCTCATCTGTATATATGTTTTTTTTGAATTGGCAAATTTAATAAACAAAATCCAACTCATTGATATTTTGATACATAAAGCGTTAATAAAAACAATTATCTAACAATTTTGTTTTTTATTATATAGTTTCAGTAAAAACAATTAAATTTGCATTAACTAAAATAAGGAAAATGAAGTTCAAAAAAATAGTTTTATCACTTTTTGTCATAATGGGAGTTTTTGCCAATGCACAAATTATTGGCGAAGATTACTCTAAAGAAATTTTGCGAAAAGAGACTCTTATGGGAATTTCATTAAATACTAATGGATATGGCTTTGATATGCGTCTGGGGAAAGATAAATCCTATTTCAGAAAGCAAGTTTGGGAATTTGGTTTTTCGGTAAAAAAACATCCCAAAGAGATTAAAGCCAGAAATCCGTTCTATATAAATTCTAAGGATTTTGTTTACGGTAAAATAAATAAATTTTTCCATTTTAATGCAGCATATGGTTATCAGCAAGTGCTTAATCACAAACCCTATTGGGGTGGAACAGAAATTAGATACGTATTGTTTGCAGGTGCAAATATAGGCTTGTCGCGACCAGTTTATTTGTATATAATCGACTATGTACCAGGAACATATGAGTCTAATATTACTTTGGAAAGATTTGATCCCGACTTACACAATGTGGACAATATTTATGGTCGTGGACCAATTTTAAAAGGCTTCGATAAACTAAAACCTCATTTGGGTGTTTATACTAAAGCTGGATTCAATTTTGAGTTTGGTAGCGATGATAGAAAACATAGAAGTTTGGAAACAGGTGTGGCAGGTGAGCTTTTCATAAACCCCGTTGAAATGATGGCGTTTAATAAAAGCGAATTTCTTTTTATCTCGCTATATTTGAATTTCCATTTTGGAACAAGAAGAGATTACTATTAAAATGTTTTTATATGAAAAAAATAATTTTTATAATATTTACCACCCTTATAATAAGTGGTTTATATGCACAAAATGAATATGAATTGGTGGAAAACATCAGAGAAAAAAAAGAATTTAAGATAGATGATGTAATCATTGGCTTATCTGCAAAATTTAATACCAATTTGGTCTTCGATGCCAATAATACAATTATATCTGTGCCTGTAATAATCAAATCTAAAGTAAAACTTGAACCAGAAATTGGATATTGTTCCAATAAGACTACACTGAGTGATAATTCATTTTACAATGAGTCAAACATTGTTGTGGGTGCATCCATTGGATATATAAAACAGTATGATAGAGGTCTCTTTAATATTGGAATAAGAGGAGGCTTTGCCAGCAGATTAGAGGCTTATGCCAGCGATTCAAAAAAAGGCTTCTATCTTGGTCCCGTTGTTGGATATGACTTCTTTTTCTCTAAAAACTTTGCCATCGGAGTGGATATAAATCCATATTTTTTCAAAATGGATGATTTTTCAATCTTCAGAACAGGAACAGCAATCAAAGCTTCGTTTTTCTTGTAAAAAGCTTTATACATTAGCATTTGATTAATATCTTGTGAGCAAAATTAACCCTAATTTTGCTCACAAGATATTATGGTATGAAAAGAAAAATTGTTTTTGCATACTTAGGACTATTTTTAATGACCACTATTGTTGGTCTATCTTTTATTTTTGTAAAAATTGGACTCAATGCATCCAATAGCTACGACCTATTGGCACATAGATTTAGTATAGCTTTGGTTTTTGTTGTTCTCCTAAAAATATTTGGACTAATAAAAATCGGAAAAATTGAAAGAAAAGAGTGGCTCAAAATAATTGGAGTCTCTTTCTTTTATCCCATTTTATGTTTTGGCTTCCAAACTGTGGGAATGGAGTATTCAACAGCCTCCCAAGCTGGAATTATATTTGCTCTACTGCCAATCTTCACACTAATTGCAGCATCACTATTTTTGAAAGAAAAAAGCTCTATTTTGCAAAAAACAGGAATTGGAATATCGGTTACAGGTCTAATATTTATATTCTCGCAAAATCTTAGTAGTTCGGGCGAAACAAATATTTATGGAGTCATATTGATGCTTTTGTCGGTGTTTTCAATGGTGGTGTATTATATGATTGCCAAAAAGATAATGCAAAAACATAACTCTATTACGCTAACATCGGTGATGATTATTATTGGCTTTGTAGTCTTTAATCTTGTTGGAATTTCAAGACATTTAATAAATAACTCCATAAATGAGTTTTTTGAGCCATTTATGAGTATGAGTTTTATAGTATCAGTGCTATATCTTGGAATATTATCTTCTGTATTGACCTCATTTTTAACCAATTATGCTCTAACGTATATTAGTACATCAAATGTTAGTGTAATGAATAATATTAGTCCTATAATTGCCATCTTAGGTGGTGTTGTTATTTTGGGGGAGAGTTTAAGTTTGGTGCAGATTTTGGGAGGTTTAACAGTCTTAATAGGCGTGAGTGTTGTAATATACTTTCAGAGAAAAAATTAGATAAAGTGAATTTATTCAACGCATTGAAGGTTTTTACAGTGAAATTCTTCAATTGATATCAGAAATCTTTAGTCTTGCATTTTTTAACTTATTTAGTTTGTAGTTTAGCATATAGTGAAATAATTTAACTATTTCTTGACTTTGCTTTAAATTGTTGTATATTTGACATCGCTATTTGTTACATAAACTATCTTAAACAAACTCTTTTAAACTATAATAATTGAATTTGCAAGTGTTTGATTTTCAGTTCGCTTATAGAATTTAACCAAAACAGAATAAAAATTAATATCCAAATTTATGAAAAAACTTATAAGTCTTTTTATTGCGATAATTATATTGCAATCATTGTCGCATTCGCAGAGCACAGTATTTCGCTCATTTGATGCGAAAAATTCAGAAAAAAACATCTTTGTTCTCGACTCTGTGCAATTGGTGGAAATGTTAGAACAAATTCTGTTTGCTGGAGATATACAAGTTCAAAATTTGTCCTACACTGGAAATTATTCAACAATTGGCTATTTTAGTGATGAGAATAACTCAACAGGCTTAGATTGTGGTATTGCCATTTCCACAGGATTTGTGGAACAAATAGCCAACCCAGTCTCATTCTTTGCCAGTCATAATTTTAATTTGCCGGGCGACTCCGCATTGTCTGCATATATTGGAGGACCAACCTTTGATGCAATTATTATTGAATTTGATATAATTGCCAATGACTCGTTATTCGTATGTTCTGATTATGTTTTTGGTTCAGAAGAGTATCCTGAATATGTAAATACAGCCTTTAATGATATGTTTGGTTTTTTTGTTTCAGGTCCCAAGCCAGATGGCGGATATTATGACAATGAAAATATAGCATTAATCCCAGGAACTGATTTGCCTGTGGCTATAAACAATGTAAACAATGGACTAAATAATGATGATAATTGTATGAATTGTGATTTTTATATTAGCAATGAGATAGAAGGCAATGAGTTTTTTGCCATGGACGGAATGACGACAGTTCTGCCCGCCGACCTAACTATAATCCCCGATTCAGCTTATCATATTCGTTTGGCTGTTAGTGATGTTGGCGATGGAATTTTTGATAGCAATGTGCTTATGAGAGTTTTTGCATTTTCTCAAACAGTTGATACTATGATGGTTGCATTTAGCTATAATATCATATCCGAAAATCCATTGCAAGTGCAATATATTCCAATAGTTGATAACGAAAAATCAGAAAACTTAAGATATTTCTGGAATTTTGGTGATGGAAATTTTAGTTTCGAAGAATCTCCAATTCATAGCTTTGCTGAAAAAAGAAATTACAAAACATCTTTATTCGTAACCGGCGGAAAATCTAAAGGAGTTGTGTCGGAATTATTACCAACGGGTATTGCTAGAACAGAAATAGGAATAAATAAGAGAATTGTTAGTTCGGATAATTACAATGTCATCTTTAAAGATAATATGAAAAATGCTAAAATAAATATTCTATCAGTTGATGGAAAAACAATTTACTCATCAGTACTAAAAAATACTAATGAATTGAAGGTAAATATTAGTGGCTTAGCCAAAGGTGCATATATTGTAGTTGTTGATAGCGAACTTGGTCGTTGGCAAGATAAATTCATTAAAATTGATTAATTTTGTAGGAAAAACTACAAAATGAGTCAAAATGAGATAAAAATTCTGATGGTATGTCTTGGTAATATTTGCCGTTCGCCACTTGCCGAAGGAATATTAAAAGATAAACTTACTAAAGAGAAAATTACTAATGTTAAAGTAGATTCGGCTGGATTTGTTAGGTATCACCTTAATAATCCGCCCGATTCTCGTGCCATAAAAGTAGCACGCAAAAACAATGTGGATATTAGCAAGCAAAGGCAAAGACTTTTTGAAGTGGCAGATTTCGATAAGTTCGATAAAATCTATGTTATGGACGAAAATAATTTTTCAGATGTGGCAGCCTATGCCCGTGATGAAAATGATTTGGCGAAGATAGAATTTATCCTAAACGAGCTTTATCCCAATTCTAATAAAATTGTCCCAGACCCATATTATGGTGGCGATTCGGGCTTCGATAAAGTTTTCGAAACCTTAAGCACTGTAAGTGATGCAATAGTAAATAAAATTAAAAATGGAGATTTTAAATAGTATGAAGATTAGAAAATTATTATTTGTTTTTTTGTCAATAACTATTCTTTTTGCTTGTAAAAAAGATGAAGAACTTATTGATGATATTCCAAGAGAATTTGGAAAAGTTAATATGAGTTTCTTTCACACAGTAGCTGGTGAAGATGTCATATTTGATAGCTTAATATACATCAATGAAGCTGGAAATAAATATCAAGTAGATGAAATAATGTATTTTATTACAGATCTTGAATTTGTTAGAGATGACAGCAAGGTTTTCACCCTAAGCTATGATAAATCAGTGCATTACATTGATATAGATGTGCCTGAAAGTTTAAATTGGAAAATTGAAGATAATATTCCCATTGGTAAGTATGACTCACTTCGCTTTGTTTTTGGCTTAGACGAAAATAGAAACAAAACTTTTGCCTTCCTTAATCCACCGGAATCGAGCATGTTTTGGCCAGATGTTTTGGGTGGAGGTTATCACTATTTGAAACTAAATGGCAAATGGGAAAATTTAGAAAACAATATAGTGCCTTTTAATTTTCATCTTGGAATTGGACAATTTTATTCTGGCGATGAATTTATAATAGACTCTATTACAGATTTTGTCCACAACCATTTCACAGTAAGTGTTCCGCTTTCAAATTTTGTTGTAGAAAAAGATAAACAGACAGACTTGAATTTAGAAATGCAGTTGGAAAATTGGTTTAGAAATCCACATATTTGGGACCACAATTATTGGGGTGGTAGTATAATGCAAAATCAAGCAGCTATTCGTCAAGCCTGTGAAAATGGGCATGATGTTTTTAAACAAAAATAACTTACAACTCTAAAGTGGAAATTTTAAAACCATTACCAGAGCTAATGCGACCCCAAAATCTTGACGAATATATTGGTCAAGAGCATTTGGTGGGCGAGGGGGCTGTTTTGAGACGCTCCATCGAAGCTGGAAATATACCATCTATGATTTTATGGGGGCCTCCCGGAGTGGGAAAAACCACCTTGGCTCTCATTATAGCCAATAGCGTAAACAGAGAGTTTTTTACCCTAAGTGCCACTGATTCGGGTGTGAAAGATGTGAGAGCTGTTATAGAAAGAGCTAGCACAGCTTTTCAACCTCCGATTCTATTTATTGATGAAATTCATAGATTCAACAAATCGCAGCAAGATTCTCTTTTAAGTGCAGTGGAAAAAGGACTTATAATTCTAATAGGTGCCACTACTGAAAACCCCTCTTTTGAGGTTATTTCACCACTCTTATCTCGTTGTCAGGTATTTATACTAAAATCACTAACGGAAGAGAATTTACTCCTACTTCTTGAAAATGCAAAACAGAAATTAGAGCAACATAGCGGTAAAACCATTGAATTGACAGAGACAGAGGCTCTTTTAAGGATTTCTGGTGGCGATGCCCGAAAACTTCTAAATGCTTTTAATATTGTTTTTGACTTCTTAAAAGAGAATAATGATATTATAAAAATAAACAATGAGCTTGTTTTAGAAATAGTGCAACAAAATCTTGTGATGTACGACAAAAGTGGCGAGATGCACTATGATATAATTTCTGCTTTTATTAAGTCCATGCGTGGTAGCGACCCCAATGCTGCTGTTTATTGGTTGGCACGAATGATAGAAGCAGGAGAGGACCCCAAATTTATCGCCCGCCGAATGCTGATTTTTGCTTCGGAAGATATTGGCAATGCCAACCCCAATGCCCTTTTGATAGCCAATGAGTGTTTTCAGGCAATAAACGTAATTGGCATGCCTGAAGGAAGAATTATTTTGTCGCAAACTGCAATCTTTTTGGCCTGTTCCACAAAGAGTAATAGTGCTTATTTAGCCATAGATGAAGCCATAGCCATAGTTCGTAAAACTGGAAATCTGCCAGTACCATTGCATTTGAGAAATGCTCCAACAAAATTTATGAAAAATATTGGCTACGGCAAAGATTATAAATATGCCCACAATTATGATGATAATTTTGCTGAATTAGAGTTCTTACCAGAAGAAATTTCAAATACGAAATTTTACAATCCGGGTAAAAACAGTAGGGAAGAAGATCAAAGACGTTTCTTGAAACAGAGATGGAAAGATAAGTACGACTATTAATCTCTCTCTTATCTTGGATTATTCCAATAATCTCTAACACGTCCTCCCCAGTATGGCGACACGTCCATTTGATTGGGGTCGTTGCTTGGGTTTTGACGTTTCTGAAGTTTCATTTGCCACTGATAATCTTTCAATTCACCACGTGCATCAGAGTGCAATAACTCATAATCGTTGGTAACCAAATCTCTATTGTAGAAAACAAATCTCACATTCCCCTGATCTTTAATTTGGTAGTAATGCCAAATTTCATAGGGGTATGAACTTGGTTCATGTGGCTGCGAATTTATGCTATTTGGCTCACCATATTTCAAATAAGCCCTCCCTCTGTCGGTGATATATCCCTTGGTATTGAGGGTGGAATAGTGCTTGTTTACTTTGTCAACATTCAGTTTATATTCATACCAATCTTTGGCTGGGTCGGTTTCATTACGATTTGTCCAAAAATCTAAAAAGTATCTCTGCATACTCAGTAATAACGCATCTCTATCTACGTCCACTGCTTCATCTTTTTTTCTACGCTTTGGTTTGCTAATTAAATTCAAAGCATAGGTACGCTCCATAAGTGTTGAAATTGGGAACAGATAATCTATATATTGAGCAAGGGTGTCAATGCTTGTCATAGATTCAACAAAGGTGTTCACAATATCAAGGTTTTCGATATTAATTTCGGGCAGTTCCAAATTTGGATTACTCCTTTGGAAAAACACTCTGTTGTAGGCATCAACTTTGTTTTCTCTATTTCTCACTTCCATTGTTAGATAATAGTTGCCAGAGGGTAAATTACTAATATCAAAGGATTGAGTTATGGGTTTCACATCAGAACTAATTTCGCGTTTTGTGCGAGATAAATTTGCTATAACTCTTTCAGTTTCAAAGTCTTCCACAAATATATTATATAAGTAAGCTTCTTCAGCACCATAAATTTTCTTGGTGTTGTATATTTCTGCGTAAACGGTGATTTTATCCACATTTTCGGGAAAGAAGTCGCTTATGTATGGATAAAAGTCATAGCCATGTTTTGTAAATATATTTTCAGAACTGCTCTTTTCTATTCTGTCAATAAATTGTATTCCCGAAAGCGAAACTTTATCCCTTGGTTGTTGAATTAAAATTTTATCTTTATAAATACTTGCCTCGCCCTTGGAGTTTAAATCCTTCATGGTGATTTCAAAATCCAATTCGCCATTTGTCAATTCAATTCGCTGAATATCAATAATGTTAGGACTTGCAGGAATGCTGTCTTTTTCGGGTGGAGATTGAAGGTCGAATTTACTGTAATTTACTATTTTGTCATCCTTTTTGAAGACCATCAAAACCTCAATATTGGCTTGATAATTATTGCCTACTTTCACATAATTGACACTGTTGGGGTCGATGCTTAAAAATGTTTCTATATATGGTTCATTTTCAGGAATTAGATAAGATGTGTAGTTGAAAATGGCTCTGATTTGCCCAAAACTACTTCCCAAAATCGACAATAATATTATTAGAGAAAATGATTTTTTCATAATCGTATGGTTTTAAAAACAAAACTACAAAATATTAGCGAAACAATTTATCTACCATCTCATCAATTTTGCTAATTGGTACAACTTCTATGGAAGTTTTAAGATTTGTTATACCTTTTAGGTTATATTTGGAGACAAATATTTTAGAATAGCCAATTTTATCGGCTTCGGCAATTCGTTGTTCAATTTTTGTAATTGGTCTTATTTCGCCCGAAAGTCCAATTTCGGCAGCAAAACAAATATTAGGTGCTATGGCAATATCTTCGCCCGAAGAAATTATGGCAGCAATAATTGCCAAATCTATGGCGGGGTCGTCAACTTTTATTCCGCCCGTGATGTTTAAGAAAACGTCTTTTGTGCCCAAACGATAGCCCATTTTTTTTTCCAAAACAGCCAAAAGCATATTTAATCTTCGCTGATCGAATCCGTTGCTCGAACGTTGTGGAGTGCCATAAACGGCTGGACTTACAAGTGCCTGAGTTTCAATCATTAATACTCTGTTGCCTTCCAAACTAGTGGCAATAGAAACTCCAGAAGTATTTTCGTCTCTTTGCGAAATAAGGATTTCTGAAGGATTGCTAACTTCTCTCAAGCCACTGTTTTCCATTTCGTAAATTCCAATTTCGGAAGTGGAGCCAAATCGGTTTTTTATGGATCTCAAAATTCTGTACCCATAATTGCGTTCGCCTTCAAATTGTAGCACCACATCTACCATATGCTCTAATATCTTTGGTCCAGCTATGGAACCATCCTTGGTGATATGTCCAATGATGATAACGGGAATATTGTATTCTTTGGCAAATCTATTAATTTCGGCAGCCGATTCTCTAACTTGCGAAATGCTTCCCGCCGACGATTCTATAAATGGGGTAGTGGCGGTTTGAATGGAATCTACAACCACCAAATCGGGCTTTATGAGTTCAATTTGCTGATGAATGTTTTGTGTACTTGTTTCCGAATAGATATATAAGTTTTCGTTGTCAAGCCTAAGTCTGTCGGCTCTAAGTTTTATTTGCTGATGACTCTCTTCGCCAGAAATGTAAAGTATTTTCAACTTTTTCATCTTTAGAGCTATTTGCAACATCAAAGTCGATTTACCAATTCCGGGCTCTCCGCCCAAAAGCACAATGGAACCGGGTACTATTCCGCCACCTAAAACTCTATTAAATTCGGTATCTAAAGCGTCAATCCTTGGCGATTGCTCGGTGTCAACTTCTGACAGTAGTATAGCTTTTGTCTCTTTGTTGGGGAGAGTGCTTTTTTTAGATTTATCAACAACTAAAACTTCTTCAACAATGGTGTTCCACTCGCCACAGGCACTACATTTGCCCATCCATTTAGGATGCTGAGTGCCACAGCTGGAACAAAAAAAAGAGGTTTTAGTTTTACTCATCTATTGGACTAGTAGCGAACAAATTCGCCATAAAAGCCATTGTTGTTTATATATTTGAATTGGTCGTTGTTGAGTTTTACAATTTTCCCGGGTGCCATAATATAGTACAATGGTGCACCTGAAACCTCTTCTGTTATGTTGAAAGTGTAGGTGGTGCCGTTAAACCCAAGAGAATAGTTGGCTCTTGAAACTTCGTTCATCTCGCTTTCGCCAATGGGTATTCTGTGAATAATTAACTGTCCAGAATTAAACTCCCAAATATCGGTGGGCTGAGGTGTGTCAACATTGCTAACGACAATTTTTCGCCATTTGCCTTCAAGTTTGCTCTCTTTTGACTTTGTACATGAGCTTGCAAACAAAACAGAACTTGCTACAACTAAAATTAATAATAAACGTTTCATGCTATTAGATTTAATCTACAAAAGTATAATATATTTTTATAATAGTCAAGTTTTTTCTGCAAGGAAAGAAAATATATGTTAAGAGGCACTTTTGAGTTTTTTTCTAAACTATATGTTTTTGTAGTTTTTTATGCCCTCTTCGTCATAATCGCAGTTGACCCATTCGTAGTCTAATCTTGCATTTGCCTTCTTATAAAGTTCAATGGCATCAACATTCCAATCTAAAACTTGCCAACGTACTCTTTTGCAATTTTCAGACTTTGCCACTTCCATAATCTTGTTTATCAAGGCACTGGCAATGCCTTTGCGGCGATGTTTTTTGTCAATATATAGGTCGTCTAAATATAATGACTTGCCAATCCAAGTGAAATAAGCAAAAAAATAGAGTGCAAAGGCAACAATCTCACCTTCCTGATTTTCTACCACAAAGGTTTTGAAATATTGCGACTCATCTTCCATTTTTTCGACACTGTTGGTTACATTCTCTAAGGCATTTTCAAAATCTGCCAACTCTTTTATATAGTCTAATATTTTGGGAAAATCTTTCTTTTCACCAGCTCTAATCGTATAATCCATAACGCAATCAAATTAGTTTCTAATAATGATAAAATAAGGACTCTTTATATACTTTTTCTCCGTAATAACATCAGGATTGTCCTCTGCTGAAATTTTCTCAATAAAAAGTCGTCCTCTAAGTGAAACCCTTTGATTTTTTAAAAGTTCAATTTTATCCTCTTCAATTTCCGATGCAAAAACAAAATATTCTCCAACTTTGTAGCAATCATCATACATCTGCTCTTCAAAAATTCCAATGACAGAAAGCTTTTTACCTTGATCTATCAGCTCTGGCATATGAACTTGCGAAAAAGAAAATTTTATTGCGAAAAATAAAATTGTAAAAATCAAGAGAATATTTTTTTGCATATTTTTAAAGCTTGAATTATATAAACGTAAAAGCTTGAAAAAAGGTTATATTTCCTTAAGTTTAATACTGCAAAATTCTACGGAGCCAAAATCTCCACTCTCCATTCTCCATTGTCTTTCACATATTTAAGTCTATTGTGCAGGCGGCTGGGGCGACCTTGCCAAAATTCTATAGCAGTTGGTTTTACTATATATCCTCCCCAAAAATCAGGATAATCCAATCTGTTGGATTTCAGGATTTTATCTCTATCCTCTTTCAGTTTTTTAACCGATTGGATAACTTCACTTTGCGGCGATGCAAGGGCAGAGGCTCTGCTCTCAGCAGGGCGGGAATCGAAATATTCTTTAGATTTTTCTATAGATATTTTTTCTATAACTCCTTCAATGCGAATTTGTTGTTGCATTATTTCCCAAAAAAATAGCAGAGCAACTTTGTTGTTGTGGGAAATGTTTTTAGCTTTTCGACTTAAATAATTTGTGAAAAACACAAAACCTTCATTTGAGTATTCCTTTAGCAAAACAATTCTCGACGAAACATTTCCATCTTTGTCGGCAGTTGATACACTCATGGCATTGGTTTCGCTACTGCCTTTCATTTGCTCCTCAGCTTTTTTATACCAAATATCGAAAAGTTCATAAGGATTTTGGGGTATGTGTTCAAAATCAATTTCATCAACAGAATAATCCTTTCTGTGATTCCATAAATTATTTTGTAAGCTGTTTTTACTCATTGTGTTACGCTTTTTTATTTCAACAATAATATGTGCCAAATGTTCTATTAATGAAGCATTGTATATATGTTATTCCAATTAAAATTGCCCAATATCACCTAAAATTATCAATTGTTTTGTACTTTTGTGTGCATAAAATAAAATACAAATTATGTGTAGAATATTTTTTATAACAGTAGCTCTCTTTTTCTCAAATTTATTGTTTTCACAGCAAGCAAATCGACTTTACGAAGAGGGCATTTCTAAGATGGAAAAGGGCGATTTTAGAGGTGCAATACATAGTTTTACTAATGTTTTAAATGGCAATATTTCTTTTTTTCAGGCAAATCTCGAAAGAGGAAAATGTTATGAAGAAATTGGGAAAATCGATTCTGCTTTTATTGATTATCAAACCGCCATAAATAAGAATGCCAACTACGCAAAATCTTTTTATTATCGAGGTAAATTATACCATAAACAAAAGGATTATAAAAAAGCAATTGCCGATTTTTCGAAATCTATTTCCATTCGAGATAATGTTGCTGATGCATGGTATTGGCGAGGTTTAACCTATTTTGAGACAGCTGAATGGCAAAAAGCTATTGACGATTTTACCAAACTTATTTCCTTAGACTCAAAACATAAAGATGGATATTATTATCGAGCTTTGTGTCTAACACAATTGAAAAGAAATAGTGAGGCAATTTCCGATTTAAATAAGGTTTTGAGTTTCGATAATTCCTATAAAATAGCCTATTTTCAGAGAGCAATTTGTTATGAAAATGAAAATCAAAATGAGAAAGCCATTAATGATTATACAAAGGCTATTAGTCTGGGATTAAGCTCAGTTGAGGTGCATAAAAAAAGGATGCGAATTGCATTTTTAAGTAAAAGATGGAAATTGGTAATTGAAGATGCCAATAAACTGATATTTGATTTTAAGGATAAAAGCACCCAAACACTTTCATATAGGGCAGATGCGTATATGTCAACTGCTGACTATACTCCTGCTATAAAGGATTATACTAAGCTTATTCAGTTGGACAGAAATAATTATGATGCTTATCTGAAAAAAGCAGAATGTCATCGATTGATGAATAAAATCCCCATGGCTTTGAGTGAGCTTCGCAAAGCTTCCAATCTTCAGCCAAAGTCGCACGAAGCATTCTTAGAAATGGGTAAAATCCTCTTTGAACAGAAAAAATATCAAGAGTCGATAGATAATTTGAATAAGGCTATAAAAAACAACTCCAAATGTGCTGATGCTTATTTTTATCGTGGTGCCTGCAAAGATTTTCTGAAAGACTCAAAAGGTTCATGCGAAGATTTACGAAAAGCAGCCAGCTTGGGACATGAAGAAGCTATTGAAATAAATAAAGTAAAATGCAAATAATCTATTTGTCAAGTTTTTCGTAAGATGAATTCTGCGAAATATATTCAGGAATTATCTGTTTTAGTTTTAGAACTAAATTTTCGTTGCCATTGTAAATATTGTCAATAATGTCGTT
>LSQX01003552.1_pt1 | contig 32629 bp, 32 predicted proteins | sample 654561 | NCBI WGS metagenome assembly LSQX01 (sample SAMN04489861, study PRJNA283612) | anaerobic digester metagenome | isolation source: 4 biogas reactors fed with cattle manure at either 37C or 55C with and... | place: Denmark: Kongens Lyngby | collected 2014 | reverse complement strand
AGCGCCATTGTTTTTACCGAATTCAGGGTTTCAAGAGCTTCTCCCGATTTTATCAGGATTCCGTCCTGAGCACCTCGTCCGACACCGACGGTTATTGCCGTAGGAGTTGCCAGTCCGAGAGCACAGGGGCAGGAAATAACAAGAACCGATAAAGCCGACATAAAGGCTTTTTCAATATCACGTGTGACAACAAGCCAAATTATTAAAGTCAACAGCGATACCGCAATAACACACGGGACAAAAATGCCGGACACTTTATCGGCAAGCTTTTGAATCGGGGCTTTTGAGCTCATCGCTTCGTCAACGGCTCTTATTATCTTCGAAAGAACAGTGTCTTCCCCGACGAAGTCTACCCGCATTTCAAAATAACCGCCGACCGAAACCGTTCCGCCACTTACTTTATCGCCAACCGACTTATCCAGCGGCAGACTTTCGCCGGTAAGCGCTGATTCATCAATTGAAGCTGCGCCCGAAACAATCTCGCCGTCGGCTGGAACTGAAGAACCGGCTTTTATAAGAACTATATCGCCCGGCTTAAGCTCTGATGACGGTATTTCGATTTCCTTTCCCTCACGGCGCACAAGCGCGGTTTCAGGAGCAAGCTTCAGCAGCTTCTCGATTGCGTCGCCGGTTTTGGATTTGGCCTTCGCTTCAAGATATTTGCCGACATCAATCAAAGTCAGAATCATTGCGGCGGAGTCAAAATAAAGTTCGGTTTGCTTTCCGAGCATAGCTGCGTATATCGAGAGAATTCCCGATAACATCGCCGCTCCAGAGCCGATGGCTATAAGCGAATTCATGTTCGGCTTCAACCGTAAAAGCTGAACTAATCCGTTAGTGAAATACTCATAATTGATTAATACAACCGGAAGTGTCAGCAAAAATTGGGTCAGCGCCATTATGTCCAGGCGTTCTTTCAGAATCAAAGGCAGCGGCAAACCGAACATATGTCCCATTGAAATATACATCAGAACAAGTGAAATGACTGCGGATATTATAAGTCGCTTCAACGCCGATGATTTTCCGGCTTTTTCCCCTGTATCCCGCCCGGTTTTTATGGATGTGTTTTTATTAATTCCGCCGTTTTTTATGATTGAAGCACCGTAACCGGCTTTTTCGACCGCTTTAATTACAATATACGGGTCGGCTGTACCGATTACTTTCATTGAGCCGCGAAGAAGGTTTACGCTGACATCATCTGCACCGTCGACTTTTTTGACGGCATTTTCAATGTGAGCTGCGCAGGCAGCGCAGCTCATGCCGGTCACATTATAGGAATGACTGTTCATTCTGATATATTTTGTTATATAGTAATCATGCTTTAAGCCCCGGAAGTGGTGAAAACTGCGTTTTCGACAAGCCAGTTGAGCATCTTTTCATACAATACGGAAAGTTTAATCGTGTTTTCACCGTAATCATTAATAAAGTCTTCGAATGTTTCGTAGTTGTTTTTATAATATACTTCAAAAAACTCGTTGGCTTTTGTGAGAAATTCTGTATCTGATACGGTTATTTTCTCTTTCTCGCAGATATAATGAAACACGAGGTCGGTCTTTACGCTCATTTCGGCGTTATTCTTCGCATCAGCTGTAAACTGTTCGTATGAAATACCGTATTGAGCCAGATAATCTTCAATAGTGCTGCCGTTTGCCTCTGCCATTTCTTTATAATACTTAATATAATTGTCATTGTAATACTTCATCGGTCCTTCCGGATAATAAAGCACCTCTGATCCTTCCATTATTTTTTCCCATAAAAGATCAGACTTCTTTGACTCCTGTTCATAGTCTGCCTGGGTTTCAAGCTGCTGTTTTACGAGAGCTTTCCACTCGGCTACGGTAGACGCATCGGTATTGGCGGCAACCCATTCGTCGGACAACTCGGGTATATTAACTACAAGAATACTCTTTAGCGTCACGGTAAATGTAACTGTTTTCCCGGCTATTTCGGCAGCCTGATAATCGTCGGGATAGGATATATCGAAATTTACCGTCTCACCTATTGAATGACCAATCAGCGCATCTTCGAATTCGGGCATGAATTTCCCCGAGCCCACGCTGATACTCATGTTTTTAATCGAACCGTTTTCAATCTCCTGACCGTCAACTGTTCCTACATAATCTAAAATGACGGTATCTCCGCTTTTGACGGTTCCCGTTTCAATCTGCTCATATTCTGCGGCGTTTTCAAGGTTTATTGCTATCTGCCGATCGACATCTTCATCGGTTATATTTACCGGATCAAGAAGCACTTCGACCCCTTTATATTCACCGACCTTGATAAACGGTTCCAATTCAAAAGCATAAGAGAGTACCGAACCATCTCCCGTATCAATCGTCGAAGGGTCTTTTGCGCCGCATGAGCCGGTAAAAAGCAGGACAGATACAGATACGGCACAGGCTAATACCAAAACGGGTATCCTGCTGCGAAGGGATAAGAATGAAAACATAATTTGGATATTTCCTCTCATTAATTTCAAAATGAATAAAAAAACAGGTCAAATAAAAATACGCGGAATTCTCGAATTCAAAAGACAGCTGCATTCGTAGGTTATCGTTCCGGCTTTGCGTGCAAAATCTTCTATCGGGTTTGTGTCCGTTATTACCCCGACTTCATCTAATAACCTGACATCGAGTCCGGTCACGTCAATCATGCACTGGTCCATGCAGATACGGCCTATTATCGGCCGTTTTTCACCGTTGATTTCAACCGTCATTCCCGAATAAGCACGTACAAAACCGTCGCCGTAACCCAAAGGCAGCGTTGCAACGAGGGTGTCACGCTGCGCTGTCCATGTCGCTCCGTAGCTGACGCTCTCACCTGCGTTTATTCTGTGGATATTGATTATCCGGCTTTTCAGACTCAATACATGTTTGATACCGAATTTCGAAACCGGCTCCATATTATCCGAAGGCTGCATACCGTAAAGCATTACTCCCGGACGAACCATGTCAATGACAGCATCGGGACGCTCTATTACGGCGGAGCTTGCAGAAATATGCTTTAATCCGATTGAAACGCCGCAGGTTTCGAGAGCAGCCGTGAAGAACCGAAATTTTTCAATCTGAACATCAGTCATCGGATTCCCCGGCTCGTCGGCACATGCAAGATGGGAAAAAACTCCGGTTATATCGTAGCACGGAAGTTTTGACACCTCGGCAGCATCGTTGACTCCATTCCTGTCGGCTCTGAATCCGATGCGATTCATACCTGTATCGACTTTGATATGTGCTTTTATCCTGCGTCCGGAAAGCGCTTCCGCGAAACGCTTTGCGTATTCAAGCGAATACAAGGTTATAGTTATATCGTTTTCGGACAGGATTCCGGCGTATGACGGGTCGGCGGAACCGATTATCATAACAACGCAGTCGGGGCCGAGAACGTTTCGGATCTCAACGGCTTCGTCTGTATGAGCCACCGCAAAGTCTCTTGCGCCGGCTTTATAAAGCTCTTGCGCACACCTGACAGCACCATGACCGTAAGCGTCGGCTTTTACAATACACATTAAACGGCTGTCACGGACAATTGTTTTTATTATGCGGTAATTATCCCGAAGTCTCGATAAATCTATGTATGCTTTTGTATATGCTGATGCTTTAAGGTCTTCCGTCTGCCCCATCGGTACTGTCTCCGTAATGTGAGAGTTCAACATGTGACTTCGCTTAAAACGGTTATCGCATTAAACAGCTTTGCCTGTTTTAAAATCTTTTTGGTAGCTTCAAAAAACAGGACACATTTTTCATCGTTTTCGTCATTGAAAAGACAGTAATAGCAGTCGGGAGCATCGGTCGATGAAGTGGCATCATAAACATTCTTGATAGAAGGATCCTCCGCTGCCGCCTTATACTGATCCTTATACGGGGCGATAGCGGTCATATCGGTAAACTTTTTTACCAGCCATTCCTTTCGGCGCGCGTTGCCGTAAATTATATCGACACGCAGCTCTCCCGATACTACGGTATATTCATATTCAATGTCGACATATCTGAAAAGGTGTCTGAGTATAAATCCGTCAACAAAGACAAACAGCGGAATGGTCCACAGCATGAAGGTAAACTTTATGTCACCTATTTTTATCATACTGAGAAGAAAAGGGATAAAAAGAAACGCTATCAGCCCGGCACGCACGCCGATTCGCTGCCATCTGTATTTTCCCTGCACTTTTTTCCTTACCCGATATTCTGCGGTGTTAAGCGATAATTCATTCTGCACTTCAAATACCTCTTGTTATACATAATCACATGAATCCGGCCACAATATTAGTTATAATTATAACACACTATGATTAACTTTTCAATACGATAAACTTACAATTTTAACGATATCCGAGAAGTTTACCGATTATATGCCAAATCGGAGAATTTACAAAAAACGCTTGTCTTAAAACATCAAATGGTATAAGATATATATACAACAAAACAGGGGGAAAAACAATGAAAGCCATTATAACGGTTACCGGACGCGACAGCATGGGAATTATCGCCAAAGTCGCGACAGCCTGCGCCGATGTCGATGTGAATATTATAGATATATCACAATCGGTGCTGAAAGAATATTTCGCAATGATTATGCTCGTTGATATCGATAAGATTAATATTCCCTTCACCGCATTTGTCGACCGAATGACCGAACTCGGCCGCAGCACCGGACTCGACATCCACACCATGCACGAAGATATCTTCAATGCAATGCACCGAGTCTGACTTCGAGGTGTTTAAATGATAAACTTCAACACTGAAGATATTCTCGAAACAATTAATATGATTCGGGAGGAGAATCTTGACATCCGGACAATCACCGTCGGGATATCTCTTTTCGACTGCGTTTCGGACGATGCAGACATCCTGTGCAGCCGTATTTACGACAAGATAAACCGGACGGCGGAGAATCTTATTAAAACCGGCGAAGATATTGAAAAGCAATACGGCATTCCGATAATCAACAAGCGCGTTTCGGTAACTCCGATTTCGCTTATCGGCGGACGACTTACGAGCGATGGCTACATCAAAGTTGCCAAAACTCTCGATCGGGCAGCAAAATCGCTCGGTATAAACTTTATCGGCGGTTACGGAGCATTGGTTCAGAAGGGTTATACCACGCAGGCTCGTGCTCTGATAGACTCGATCCCGCAGGCGCTTTCTGAGACCGACTTTGTCTGCTCTTCAGTAAATGTCGCATCGACCAAAGCCGGAATAAACATGGATGCGATCAGGCACTGCGGAAAGACTGTCAAGGAACTGGCGTATCTTACAAAGGAAAAGGACTCGATAGGCTGCGCCAAATTTGTCGTATTTGCAAATGTGCCAGACGACAACCCTTTTATGGCCGGTGCTTTCCACGGCATCGGAGAAGGCGACTGCTGCATTAACGTCGGCGTTTCCGGTCCTGGAGTCGTTGCTGCAGCGGTCAAGAATGCCGGGGACTGTGATCTTTCAGAGCTTGCCGATATAATCAAGCGAACCGCTTTTAAGATTACCCGCATGGGTCAGCTTGTTGCGCATGAGGCTTCGAGGCTGATGAATATACCATTCGGTATTGTTGACCTTTCACTCGCGCCGACTCCCGCAGTCGGAGACTCCGTCGCATTGATACTTGAAGAGATGGGGCTTGAAAAATGCGGCGCTCACGGTACTACCGCCTGCCTTGCGATGCTGAACGACGCGGTAAAGAAGGGCGGTGTCATGGCTTCAAGTCATGTCGGCGGACTTTCCGGCGCCTTTATTCCGGTTTCCGAGGATGCGGGGATGATCGACGCCGTCAGCTGCGGAGTGCTGACTCTCGAAAAACTCGAGGCAATGACAGCGGTCTGCTCCGTCGGTCTTGACATGATAGTAATATCTTATGATACTCCGGAAGACGTAATCTGCGGTATAATCGCCGATGAGATATCGATCGGCGTCGTTAATACTAAGACTACCGCCGTCCGCCTGATTCCGGCTTTCGGAAAGAAAGTCGGTGACAGGGTATGCTTCGGCGGACTTTTGGGCGAAGCGCCGGTAATCGCCGTTAATACAAGCTCACCGTCGAAGTTTATAAGCCGCGGGGGACGCATACCTGCGCCGATACACAGCCTTAAGAATTAATTACTCCAAAAACAAAGAGGGTTTCAGGAGATTTTCCTTTAACCCTCTTTTATTATGCTGATTTATTTTGCCGCAGCGGCAGCAGTCTGCTTTTCCGAGTGTTTTTCAGCCTGAGTGCGCTCGACATCCTGAGACATCTTACGCTGTGCCATAACGAGCTTCCAATAAATTCCCTTGAGTGCAAGCAGTTCCGAGTGTGTGCCGAATTCGGCGACACGGCCGTGATCGAGTACCAAAAGCTTATCTGCGTTGCGCAGGGTCGATAAACGGTGGGCTATGGCAAGAGTGGTGCGATTTTTAACAAGTTTGGTCAATGCATCCTGAATAAGCTTTTCCGTTTCGGTATCAAGCGAAGCGGTTGCTTCGTCAAGAATGAGTATCTTCGGGTCGTGAATTATGGCGCGGGCAATGGCAATACGCTGGCGCTCTCCGCCGGACATCGAATAACCTTTCTCCCCGACAAGGGTGTTATATCCTTCCGGGAGATTGATTATAAAGTCATGTGCATTGGCGGCTCTTGCGGCGCGGATTACTTCCTCTTCGGTAGCGAAAGGCTTTGAATATCGGATATTGTCCTGAACGGTACCCGAGAAAAGGAATGTCTCCTGAAGCACGACGCCCATCTGGGAACGAAGCGCAGTCTGCGATATATCCTTGATATTGACATCATCTATCATTATCGCGCCTTCGTTTACGTCATAGAGACGCATAATCAGGTTGATAAGGGTTGACTTTCCGGAACCGGAATGTCCGACGATTCCTATCATCTCACCCGGCTCAATACGCACCGATACATTTTCAAGCACCGGGTTATAGCTCTCGTAACCGAAAGTGATATTCTTCACATCGATCTCGCCTTCGATTGAAATATCGAGAGGGAGTCCGATATCCTGAACATCCGGCTCCTCTTCAAGTATTTCAAATACTTTTGAGGCTGATGTAAGGAAGTTGGATATATTGCGCGGGATAAAGGTTATATACATCAGCGGGGCGTAAACCATGTTGGCGTAGCTGTTTATCTGATGCAGGAATCCGAGTTCCATTTTGCCGCGGAAAATCATCATATAACCGTAAAGCAGTATGAAATATGAGCCGATACGGATCAGAAGGCCGAGCAGCGGGAAAATGGTATCGAATACTTTTGCATTGGACTCGCTCTGGTTCGATGATTTTATCGATGATTCCTTGAAGCGTTCGATCTCATATTCTTCCATTCCGAAGCCTTTAACGACACGGATGCCGTTAAGTATGTCGTGAAGCAGATAACCGGTTCGAGTCGACAACACCCAAAGCTTGCGGTTTCGGTTGCGGACAAAATCCCAGACCTTGCTCGTTATTAATACAACAAGCGGTATCGGAACGAAAATAAACAGGCACATCTTCCAGTTCATGAAAGCCAGCACCGGCAGTGAAATGAAGAAAGTAACGATCTGAATGAAGTATGTCGGCAGCTGGTTTGTGACAAAGCCCTGCATGACGCTGGTATCACTGTTGACACGACCCATCAGGTCACCGGTGGTTCGGCGCTGGATTGAGGATAGTGAAAGCGACTGGAGCTTTTCATAAAGAACCGTTTTCAGCATCAATGTGAATTTGTTGCCTGCGATTGCCGAGAAACGCCCCTGAAGAACACCGAGAGCGCGCTGGAAAAGGTCAATGGAAACTATTGCGATTACAATTGCTATAAATCCGCTCATCGGACCGTGAATTCCCGACGACGGGTTGATATATTTGTCGATGGCCTGACCTTCAATATAAGGCACGACAAACTGGAATATAACGCTGAAAACGGCAACCAGAAACGGGAATGACATCATCAGCCGAATACCCTTGGTCATTGCAAAGAGTTTCTTATATATCTCTTTTTTGTCCATGCAATAAGGGCAGATTGTCGTTGCATTGATATACGGGCGGTTGCAGACCGGGCAGAAACGCTCGGGAGTGCTGTTTGTGATTGGAGTCGGCGACTTTTCGTCTTTCTGCTCGTTAAGTATCTCGCAGGCTTTGACAATAACCGCATACCGCGGCAGATCACGTCCGGAAACAAACTGGCAGATGAGGGTTGTCGCTCCGTCCACTTTGGCATAAAATCCGCAGCAGCCGTACATAACCTCGGTTTTGAAGTCAGAACTGCCTATTATAGGCCAGGTACCGAGCAGCTTGCCTTCCAGCAGCTTATACATTGTTTTGTTGGTGAATGCCATGTAACCTTTTACGAATTTATTTTCGTAAATCGTAAAAGGCAGGCAGTACATCAGTTTTTCATCCGATCCGACTGCCGCATCAAATGCGGCCTTATCATCGGCCGGAAGATCATACATCAGTTTCATATCTGATTTCTTTCCTCCGGTTGTGAGTCATCACAGATATATTTCTATCTTCTTGTAGCTTTGCGAATCAAGCTTTTCGGGTTCGGGAATCTCGAAGACATTTCCGTCGATATCATGCATTATGATGCGTCCGTCGTCAAGAACCCGGATGTTCGAAAAGGGGTTGTTCATAATAAATGTCACATTTCCGGACGAAGTTTCGGCATCCCAATAAAGATATCCGAATTTATCCTTTACCGAAATAATTTTCATAAGCTTCGGCGAGAAGTAACGGCGGTCAAGCTCTTCGAGGAAAAGCTTCTGCGTTTCGTCGTCGAAATCGGTCATGCGTCGGATCATGCCGATCTCATTTCCGCGCCCTTTGCGTTTTGCATCCGGCTCTCGTATCGAGAGGAATTCATCCGGATTTGAGATCGGGAAAGCGCGCATTATGACTACCCGCTCAAAAAATTCTGTCGTACCGTCGGGATTTGTAAGGTCAAGGGAGATCAGGTTTCCCTTTGATCTTGTGAACTTCGCATTTTCGCGGTTCAGCGGAATCGACTCTCGCCGGTGTTCAAGGATAAGATCGCCGGCATCATCTTCCTGCAGAAGCTCTTTGTCATCGTCAATGCCGGCCTTTTTATCAGCTTTGTCGTCTGAAGACTTGCTTTCGGCTTTTTCTTCTTTTTTGCTGCCGTCCGAAGTTTTTTCATTATCGGCTTCTTCAGCTGAAAGCTTTTTCTCCTTGTCCTTCGTTTCTTCCGAAGACAAGTTTTTCTCGTTCTTATTGTTATCTTTGTCAGCCACTTTTTTTATCCTCCCTGTTACATTCCCTGAAGCACTTTGCGCATAGCCTGGGTCTGAAGGGTATAGAGTCTGTAATATGTGCCCTTCTTTTCAATCAGCTCTGAGTGGGTTCCTTCTTCCGAGATTTCGCCGCTATCAATTACATAGAGGTAATTGCATTCTTTTAAAGTCGAAAGCCGGTGGGCAATCGTTATTGTAGTCCTTCCCTTTACCAGCTTATCGAGCGCATCCTGAATCAAGCGTTCGGTTTCGGTATCCATGGCGGCGGTTGCTTCGTCAAGGATAAGAATTGTCGGGTTGAGCAGCAATGCGCGGGCGATAGAGATACGCTGCTTCTCGCCGCCGGAAAGCGACCGGGAACCGGTTCCGACTATAGTTTCATATCCGTCCGGCAGGGACAGGATGAAATCATGCGCCGAAGCTACTCTCGCCGCGGCGATAACCTCATCCATTGTAGCATCCGGCTTTGCGTAACGGATATTGTCGGCTATGGTGCCTCTGAACAGGTAAATTTCCTGCGATACGATGGCGATGTTTTTTCGCATCGATTCGCCTTTTATCTGTTTTACATTCAGGCCGTCTATCGAGATCGAACCGCTTATTGTGTCATATAGACGGCTTATCAGGTTTGCGATGGTGCTCTTTCCTGCGCCTGTATGACCGACGAGGCCGACCTGGTCTCCGGCTTTTATGTGGAAGGTCATATCTTTGAGGATCGGACGGTTGGGCGCATAATGGAAGCAAACTTTTTTGAATTCAATTTCGCCGCTCATGCGGTCAATCGGAACGGCATCAGGGGCGTCTGTTATTTCCGGAACCGCGTCAATGACTTCAAACATACGCTGAGCCGAATTCATCGTATCTGTAAGCATATTGGAGAAGTTTGTAAAGAAGTTGAGCGGCCCGAATATCATTCCGAGATATCCGAAATATGTCGTGAACTGACCGTATGTCATATAGCCGTTCATGACCTGGAATCCGCCGAATCCCCAAATCGCCTTGCTCGACAGCGCTATCAGCAGGCCGATTACCGGGAATATCATCAGCGAGACCATATTTAGCTGGAGCGAGGCTTCGTAGTGCTTGTGCGCATAACCGTAGAAACGGTTAGTTTCGTCGGTTTCCTTTGCGAAAGCTTTTACAACACGAATTCCGTTTAGCGAGTCTCCAAGAACCGCATTTAGCGAAGACGAACGGCGGTAAAGCTTTGTATACATCCTCCAAAGCTTGGGCAGCATGAACTTGAACATCAAAACAACAAGCGGAACCGGGATAAATACTATAAGCGTGAGCTGCCAGTTCATCATAAAGAGGAAGATTGTCAGTCCGATGAAGTTTACTCCGTTTATGATAAGGTTCGGGACGCCGTCGATGAAGAAAGCGCGGATTCTGTCGGCGTCGTAGTTAACTCTTGTTATGAGGCGTCCTGTCTGGTTGTTATTGAAGTATGAGAGAGACAGCTTCTGCATTGCCGTGAATATGTCGAGCTTCATATCAAGCGCAACTTTTGTAGACAGATGTGCGTTGGTGCGGTTCTGCAAAATGGATATCGCGAGCGATAACAGCGCCATCAGGAAAATAATTCCGACTGCTATATAAACCCACTTTTCGCTGTGGAGTGTACCGATTTCTCTGCCGTTTACTACACCGGGCTTCGCTATAACCTGGTCATAAAGAAACTGTCCGTGGATTACGGGCGAAAGCAGGCTGATACCCGATGTCGCAACCATACAGAACAGAACGGTTATCAGCTGTACCTTAAATGAGGTGAAATATTTGAGAAGCCTTTTTACCACCGCAGACTGATTGGTGCAGGTATCGCAGATTTTGCGGTTCTGGTCTTTATAAACCTTGCCGCATTTAGGACATTTCTGATGGAACTGATCGAATATCGGGTCGTCATCCTTTACTTCGTCGCCTTTTTTCAAACGAGCGATTATATCAAGGAATGCAAAAAGCTTGCGCTTGCGTGCGTTTGTACAATACGCCAGGGTGATGGTCGGTCGTGTATCCGGCTGCGGCTCGGCTTTTTCGCTTTCGGCATCATCTTTCGGTTCTTCGAGCTCTTTGCCTATCCGCCCGAGTATCCGGTTTGATGAAACATAGTTATCGACATAAAGATTCGAAAGGTTGTTCCAGTCATATTCCTTGAAATAACCGTTCCGGAACAAACCGGTGGCTTCTTTCTCTTCTTCGTCATAGTCTTTGTTTTTGCCGCGTTTTGCTTTTTCTTCAGCTTTCTTTGTGCGGTAAACGGTTTCTGCGTCTGATGTTATGCTTATTGCATAAAACATCATTTTGGTTTTGTTTACCGCAAGCCAGGTGGTACCGAAGTTTCCTTTCACGTCAAGATCAAGCTCTATGCAGACATCAAGCTCGTCCAAATCGACGCCCCGATGACTGAAGCCGTCTCTGGCCTCGGCATCGAGTTTATCAAGTGGAAGCATATATTCCCTCCCGTGCTAAATATAAAAACTTTTAATGGTATTGATTTTTCGAAGATAATAAGGTATTATATATATAAAGCTATGATCTGCCGTATAATCCGAGGAGCAGTTATGTTCAGAAAGATCAGAAACCGTTTTTTCAGACCCAAGCCCGGCACCGTTGCATACAACCGCGAAATGGCGCGTAAGCTTAACGGACGCACTATTAAATATGTTACCGAACGCCTTGACAATACCGATATCGTTATCGGTCACAGCGGCGCTCTTATAGTCCGGGGAGATGAGTTTATCGTCTTTTCTTCGTCGGATATCGTATTCCGGACAAAGGTGGACGAACTTCAGGCATCCGAACTTCTCAGCCTTGAAGGAGTTATTCTTACCGCTCCAGATTATCAACACGGGGGAGCCGAGCGCAAGATCATCGCTTATTATACTTATTTTTTGAAGACCAATGATTAAATTTCAATCGAAACAGGACCCGAGCGTATAACCCGTTCGATTCCGAATTCACGGAATGCTTCGATAACCGTGCGGTGTCTTAAATCGTCTCCGATTACCCTGAGCACCATCGAATCGCTGCCGACCGATGCAACATCGACTTTGATTATTTCTGTGAGTTTAAGCATCTCCGGCCGCCTCGAAAGCGGACAGCAGACGCGGAGCAGCATAAGTTCCGAAGTAACATAGTCGTCGCCGTCGGCGCAAAAGACCTCGACCACTTCCATAACCCTCCCGAGCTGCCTTATAAGCAGGTCGATTATTTCGCGCTCACCAATGACGGTAATAGTCATGTGATACACATCGGGATCTTCCGTCGGTCCGGTGACAAGGCTGTCGATATTGTAGCCGCGGCGGGTGAAAAGTCCGGCTATCCTTGAAAGTACGCCGGGTTTGTTGTCGACCCGCATAATAATTATATGTCTGTTTGAATCCATATCGTTTTGCCGGCTTTTTGCCGGCTTATTTCATTTATGGCCCTGATATGAGAAATGTTCCGATGTAAGTGCGATTATACAGCTGAGATCGTCGGGTACGTTACCGTTGAGCGCGGCGCGGCACTTGCGGACTTCGCCGCATTTGCGGCATCGATATACGATAACATATCCTTTTTTAGCATCCGGATAAGCAGTCATCGGTTCAAGCTGTCCCAGGCACTCGCAGGCGCGGTCTCCCGGGTTTATATCGATGTGAAGCGACCATAAGCAATAAGGGCAATGGTCTCGTGATGTAGTTTTAAGCGGCGGTACTTCCCTTCCGCAATGAGCGCATACGAATCCGCCGTCATTTTTCCGGAAGCGCTTTGTTTCCATTTTATATTTACCAAAATTATTTGCCGACACAGAAGCGATGAAAGATATCGTCGACGATATCTTCTGATACCGAAAGACCGTCAATCTCGGAAATATTCGACATAGCATGTTCGACATCAAGTCCGGCTATATCCTGAGTAAATCCGCTTTTGAGTGATTTAAGCGCACTGTCGAGATCTTCCCTTGCACGTATCAAGGCAGCATATTGACGCGCATTTGAGATTATTGCATCGTTTGATAAGTCAAGTGAGCCGTCTATAAACATTCTGTCGATTAGTTCGGCCAATGTCGTTACGTTTCCGCTGAAAGCGCTTAGTCTTATGATTTCGGCATCTTCGATAAGTTTTTTTATCTCCGAATTATTGAAAACCGCCGGCAGATCGCTCTTGTTTATTACTGCTATGACTCTTACCGACGGATTATTTTTTCTTGCCGCCCCGATATGGAAGGCAAATTCCGAATCGGCTGAATCGAGAGGCTGAGAGCCGTCGAAGACAGCTAAGATAAGTTCTGATTTTTCGAGTTCCTCTACCGCGCGATCTACGCCTATACGTTCAACGATATCTTCCGCTTTATGAATTCCTGCGGTATCGGATAGTTTAAGTGATGCGCGGCCGAGACTGACTTTTTCCGAGACGATATCGCGGGTTGTTCCTGCGATATCCGTTACGATTGCCCGGTCATAGCCCAAAAGGGCATTCAGCAGAGACGATTTGCCGACATTCGGCTTTCCGGCGATGCAGGCGGATATGCCGTCTTTTACCGCACGCCCCGTCTTCCAGGTCGATGCAAGGCTGTCCACTTCATTGCGGATATCAGACAATCTTGATAAAAGCTCACTGCCCGGAACATCGGTGAGATCCTCGTCCGGGAAGTCGATATAAGCGTATATCGAACTGAGCAGCTGCTTCATTTTATTGTAAATGGCATCAATCTTGCCGCTCAACGCTCCTCTTGACTGAGAGGAGGCAAGCTTTACACTTTCACGGCTTTCGGCGTCGATAAGGTCGATCACCGATTCGGCTTTGATAAGCCCTAATTTACCCGATATATATGCACGCTTTGTGAATTCTCCCGGTTCGGCCGGAAGCGCTCCGGCGGCAAAAACAGCTTCGAGCACAAGCTGTGTGAGCAGTATTCCGCCGTGACAGGATATTTCAACGGTATCTTCGCCGGTATATGAATTCGGCGCCGGGAAATATACGGCAAGACCGTCGTCGATGATTCCGTCTTCGCCTGCTATATCTCCGTATACAGCGGTTCTCGGTGCATGTGATAAAAGTGATTTTTCGTTTTTCGGACGGAAAACCTTATCGGTTATATCAGCAGCTCCCGGTCCCGAAATTCTGATTACCGCTATACCACCCTTCCCAGGCGGGGTGGAAACCGCTGCGATGACTGAACCCAGGCGGTTCATGCGAGATTCCTGCGGTCTCATTTTATTATCGAAATCAAGATTCTCATCTGTCGGTAATAAGCGAGTCGGTTATCATACTGACATTTGAGAGATTGTTGTCAAGGCAGTATTTCTCAAGTCCTTCGATGACTTTAAGCGGTGTTGCAGGGTAGTAAAAGAGTCCCGCGCCGATAAATACGGCATCGGCGCCTGCCATCATCATTTCGGCTGCGTCTTCCCATTTGACGATCCCCCCTCCGCCCAATACCGATATTTTTACGGCTTTGGCAGTCTGCCATACCATTCTGAGCGCCAGTGGGAATATCGCCGGACCGGACATGCCTCCGGTAATGTTTGCCAGCATCGGTCTTCTTGTCTGTATGTTTATCCGCATTCCCATCGGACAGTTGATAAGCGAAACCGCATCTGCGCCTCCGGCTTCCGCCGCAAGAGCTATGTCGGATATTGAAGTGACATTCGGGCTGAGTTTTACTATTATCGGTTTTTTCGTTATTTTTCTGATTCGCGCTGTCAGGGTTTCGGCGGCTTCGGGATCTGCGCCTATCGGCTTGCCTGCGACGTTGGGACAAGAGATGTTAAGTTCAATCATGTCGACATCGGTTTCGTCAAGCAGCTCAACGCAGGCGGCGTAATCGTCCATGGTGTAGCCGACGACGTTTGTCACAACTGTCGCGCCGATGCTTTTAAGCCAGGGAAGATCGGTTTCGATAAAGTGTCTGACGCCGGGGTTCTGTAATCCGATTGAGTTTAAAACACCTGAAGGTATCTCCGCGATACGAGGTGGCGGGTTGCCGTTTCTCGGTTCGATTGAGACGGCTTTGACCATTATTGCTCCGAGCTCTGCCGGCGACCAGATATCCAGATAATCTCTGCCGTAACCACAGGTGCCGGAGGAAGTCATTACCGGATTTTTGAGTTTGATTCCGGCGATTTCGACCGACATATCAACCTTTTTTGTATTCTCCATCACCAGATCACCTCTGAGGCATTAAAAACCGGGCCTTCGGCGCAGGCACGCTTGTATTCCCAGCCTTGTTCATTATCTGATTTCAGCTTAACAACGCAGCCCATACAGGCGCCGACGCCGCATGCCATTCTCTCTTCCATTGAAACATAACAGTCGATGCCGTATGGTATAACAACCGCGGCGACGTTTTTCATCATCATGGTTGAACCGCAGACGAATATTAGGTCATATTTGATTTTTTCAAGCTCTTCTTTTACAAGTTCGGTAATCAAGCCTTTCCTTCCGGAGCTGCCGTCTTCGGTAATAACCGAAACCGTGGATCCGAATGCTTCAAAATCTTCAACCGAATTGACCAATTCACAAGAACGGAATCCGAGGACTGCACCGGACATATTTCCAAGCCGCGAAGCGGCTCCGAGCACAGAAAAAATGCCTGTACTCCCGCCGACAAGCAGGGTTTTCTTTGATTTATCTATCGGCCAGCCGTGGCCGAGAGGACCGAGAACATCGAGTTCATGACCCGGCGTTATCCTGCTCAGCCATTCCGTTCCTGCCCCGACAACATTATATCTTATCGTAACCGTCTTATCATCACAAAACGCGACGCTGAACGGCCGTCTCAAAATGAAGCGGCTGTCATTGCCCCCGACTTTAATTTCAAAAAACTGTCCGGGCAGACAGCCGTCTGCAAGCTCCGGGGAATTGAGTTTTAATGAATAAACCTTCCCTTTTTCGCTGAGCAAACGGTTTTCTATTACCTTTACGGTTTTATCAAGCACAAATCCACCTTCGTTATTTGCCGATCATGATTCTTTCTTCATCGGTGATACCGTTATAAATTTTTATTCCTATTGAGTATAACATTTTTTTGGCTCAATGTCAATCTTTTATGTGAATTTTTAACATTAGATTAATTTTACGTAATATCGATGTTTATAAAGCTTTTTTTTGGGAAAATATCATCGAGGAACATTTAGAAAATCAATCCTCCGCCGTTAAAACTTTTTTCGATCTGCAACATGCCGTTTTATATGAATATATACTTACGTTCTTTGCATCGTACGGTATAAATTTATAATTTCTTCTTGACTTTAATGTGATTGTGGGATATAATATGGATATGACTAATATTTTTTCGGAGGATATTATCATGGCAAAAACAAGAATAGGAATTATAGGATGCGGCGGAATTGCGAACGGCAAGCATATGCCCTCTCTTGCTAAGGTACCGGAAGCTGAAATGGTAGCTTTCTGCGACCTTATCGAAGAAAAGGCAACCAAAGCCGCAAAGCAGTACGGTGCACCGAAAGCAAAGGTATACACCGATTATCGTGAGCTTCTTGAAGATAAGACCATTGATGTTGTTCACGTTCTGACTCCCAACCGCTCACACAGCGTTATCACCTGTGACGCTCTCGCCGCGGGAAAGCATGTCATGTGCGAAAAACCGATGGCTATCAACAGCGAAGAAGGCAAAAAGATGGTAGATGCCGCGAAAAAATACGGCAAAAAGCTTACCATCGGATATCAAAACCGTCAGCGTCCCGATTCACTTTATCTTAAGAAGGAAGCTATTGACGGCACTTTCGGCGACATCTATTATGCCCGCGCTATCGCTATCCGCCGCCGCGCAGTGCCGACCTGGGGCGTTTTCCTCAACGAATACGAACAGGGCGGCGGTCCGCTCATCGATATCGGTACCCATGCTCTCGACCTTACTCTCTGGATCATGGACAACTATAAGCCGAAGTATTGCGTAGGAACGACCTATCACAAGCTGAACAACGACAAAGATCAGGCTAACGCATGGGGCAGCTGGGATCCCGCCAAGTTCACGGTAGAGGATTCCGCATTCGGTTTCGTCGTTATGGAAAACGGCGCCACCATCAATCTTGAAGCCAGCTGGGCGCTCAACACCCTTGATGTCCGTGAAGCGGTTACTCAGGTAAGCGGAACACTCGGAGGCGGCGATATGGTAGACGGCGTTCGTATAAACGGCGTTCGCAACGGACGTCAGTATGTGCTTAAACCCGACCTTCATGCCGGCGGAGCCGCATTCTACGAAGGAGACGGAGATGAAGAACCCTCTGTCCGCGAAGCCAAGCTCTGGATCAAAGCAGTTCGCGAAGACAAGGATCCTTTCGTTCTTCCCGAGCAGGCATTCTGCGTAACCCGCATCCTTGAAGGTATCTACACATCAGCCAAGACCGGCGATATCTACAGATTCTGATCGCTTTTACTGTTCCGCCCCTGCCGTTTTCCGACAGGGGGCGGAACAGGGATTGGGACTTTTATTTTCTCATGTGGGTGATATGTCATGAAAAAGAGATTGATCTGCTTCGTTATTTCGGTTCTGCTCGCTTCATCGGCTGCTGCCTGTGGAAATAACTCTGCTCAGTCGAATGAAACTTCGCCGGATACCGTCGAAACAACTACCGAGATCAGCAATGTCGAAGTGACGGAAACCACTTTTGCTTCCGCCGATGTTCCGATAAACGATTATGCCGGTGCGAAATTCGTAATACTTACAACCGGAAACGGCGGTCAAAGCATTAAGTATTACATGAACTCGGATACCGAATCCGAAAACGGCGACAACATAAACGATGCTATTTACAAGAGAAACCTGACTGTTGAGGAAAGATTCAATGTCGATATTTCTCAGTATGATTCGGGAAATGTTGTATCCGATGCAAAGAAATCCATCTCTGCCGGGGACGACGCTTATCAGCTGATCATTCATAACTATACCAGTCTCTATTCCCTTGCAACAGGTGGGTTTCTTACCAATTTGCTTGATCTCGGGTATCTCGATCTTGAGGCAGAGTGGTGGGATATCAACATGAAGAACGAGCTTACAATATCCGATAGGCTTTACTTCGACACCGGAGATATTCATCTTTACGATGACATGAGGGTTTCCTGTGCCTATTTCAATAAAGGTCTCTGGGAGAAATACGGTCTCGAAGATCCCTATTCTCTTGTGAACGAAGGCAAATGGACCATTGAAAAGATGAAGCATCTCGGGTCAAACGTGACTTCGGATATTGACGGCAACGGCATACTCGACCAGTTTGACCTTTGGGGAATAGTTTCCGAATACGCCGGCGTAACCGACTTCTACCTCGGAACCGGTGAACGTTTTATCAGCAACAATAACGGCAGCCTGAACATCGAAATAGGTTCCGAAAAATCTTTAACTGTTGCGTCGAAGATTCTTGATTTCATGCGTGACGGTGAAAATGTTTTCATGGCGGATATTATCAAGTCCGATGATATCTGGAAATACGCTTCGACCATGTTTCAGGAAGACCGGGTTCTGATCCGAACCTCCTGCTTTGAAAATATTCCTCGTGACTATCGTGCGATGGATACCGACTTCGGAGTGCTTCCTATCCCAAAATATGACGAAAGTCAGGAGAAGCATTATACTCTTGCAAGAACCGACGGTTACGGTGTTGCGATCCCGGTTTCGGTATCCGATCCCGATTTCGCCGCGATTATTACCGAATCGCTCGCCTGCGAATCTTTGAATCTGCTTCGACCCGCTTTCTACGAAGTTTCGCTGCAGGGCAAAGTGCTGCGCGACAATGAATCGGAAGGAATGCTCGATATTATCTTTGCAAACAAAGCTTATGATATTGGTTATCTTTATTCTGTCGGAGGACTTGCGGACGCGATACGGAATCAGGTTACCAAAAAAACAGCGGATGTTTCATCGGCTGTTGCAAAAGTCATGCCAAAAGCCGAAAAAGAGCTGCAGAAGCTCATTGACACCTATAATTCATTGTAATATTTAACGTTTCGATATTTTAGATATTTTAACGGAGGAAACCATATGAAACTTTGTGTACTTGCGAATCTTTACGGCAAACTGACCCTTGACGAGACTCTTGCGAAACTCGCGTCTCTCGGAGTCGAAGCCGTTGAACTCGGAGCCGGAGGATATCCGGGCAAGAACCAGTGCAACCCGGAGCTGCTGCTTTCAGACAGCAAGGCTTTTGACACTTTTATGGGCACCTTCAAAAAATATGGCATCGAGCCGGCTGCCCTGGCCTGCCACGGAAATGCCGTGCATCCGAATAAAGAGATCGCAAAAGGTTTTGACGCCGATTTCCGCAATGCGGTTCTGCTCGCGGAAAAAATCGGTATTGACACCGTGATCGGCTTCTCCGGCTGTCCCGGCGACAGCCCGACGGGTATTTATCCCAACTGGGTCACCTGCCCCTGGCCGGATGACTTCCTCGCCGTTCTGAAATATCAGTGGGATAAAGTTCTTGTTCCTTATTGGAAAGAAATGTCCGCATTCTGCAAAAATCACGGCGTCCGCGTAGCTTTTGAAATGCATCCGGGCTTCTGCGTGTACAATCCCGAAACCCTGCTTAAGCTCCGCGAGCTTGCCGGCAATAACCTCGGTGCCAACCTTGACCCGTCTCATCTTCTCTGGCAGGGCATGGATCTTACCGCTGTTATTCGCTGCCTCGGCAAAAATGATGCTTTGTATCATTTCCATGCCAAGGATACCAAGATAGATCCGATCAATACCGGTCTCAACGGTGTCCTCGACACAAAACACTACGGCGATGAAATCAACCGCAGCTGGGTATTCCGCGCGCTCGGATACGGCAATGATCTTAAGTTCTGGCGTGACATAGTATCCAATCTCCGCCTTGTAGGATACGACGGAGTCCTTTCAATTGAGCACGAAGACAGCCTGATGAGCGTTGACGAAGGTCTTGCAAAAGCTGTAGGTGTTCTTAAGGAAGCTATTATGAGCGATCCTAAGCCGTCAACAATGAGCTGGGCTTAAGAATACGACGCTTTGACACTCAGCTATATGTTTATTTATCAAATATGAAAGGCGTCTCGGTTTCGGGACGGAAATAATACCGGGTTATTTATAATGAAAAAAAATCTTGTTGTGATCGGTTACGGCGGCATGGGAGGCTGGCACGCCGAGCATGCCCTTAAGAGTGATGTAGTTAATCTCCTCGGAGTCTGGGATATAAAGAAAGAACGCCTTGACCTGGCCGAATCACGTGGAATATACGCATACAGTTCTCTTGACGAGGTTCTGAATGATGACCGTGTCGACCTCTGTGTTATAGCTATTCCCAACGACCAGCATGTTACAGTTGTAAAAGAAGTTCTCCGAGGCGGAAAACATGCAATTTGTGAAAAACCGGTTTCGATGAACATGGAAGAGCTTGATGACATGATCAAGACCGCAAACGAAACCGGAAAGCTTTTCACCGTTCACCAGAACCGCCGCTGGGACGTTGACTTTCTTGCGATGAAGCAGATCGTCAATTCCGGCGAAATCGGCGACATGATGAACATAGAGTCCCGTATCCACGGTTCCCGCGGAATCCCTTCTGACTGGCGCGGTCAGAAGCCATACGGCGGCGGAATGCTTTTCGACTGGGGCGTGCATCTGATCGATCAGATCCTGCAGCTTCTTCCGAACAATAAAGTAACTTCACTTAACTGCCGCTTTGACAACCTCACCAATACCGAGGTTGACGACGGATTCAAGTTGAGTCTGTATTTCGACAACGGCGTTTCCGCTTATATCGAAGTCGGCACCTATAATTTCATTGCGATGCCGCGCTTCTATCTGCGCTGCCGCAAAGGCACCGCAATGATCCGCGACTGGCGCGAGGAAACTCAGGTCGTTAAGTGCAAAGCATGGCACGAAAGCGATGTTGTACCGGTAAAAACCGCGGCAGGACTTACCAAGACCATGGCTCCGCGCGATTCCGTAACAACCGATACTTACTCTGTCGCGCGTCCGAATTCGGATGTTCATGATTTCTACCGCAACTTCTGCAAGGCTATCGACGGACTTGAGCCGATGCTTGTTACCCACGAAGAAATCAGACGTTCAATGGCTGTCATGATGGCCGGTTTTGAAAGCAACGATAAAAACCAGATTATCAGCGTCAATATCTGAAAATCATAAAATCGGGAAGAGACCATCCTGTTTTTCGCCATGGTTCTCTTCCCTGTCTCTTGCCTATATTTAAACTAAAAAAGAGGAATTGATTATGCATAAGCTTGGTATTTTAGGCTTCGGAGGAATGGCATCGGGATATCATTATCAGAATTCAAAGCGTGATGATGTAGACATTAAAACCACAGCGGCTTACGATATAAACCCCGACAGGCTTGCAGCCGCACGCAAGGAAAAAATTCCGGCTTTTTCGGATCTTAATGAATTTCTGAAACAGGATTTCGATCTGTGCCTTGTTGCGACAACCAACAACTTCCACTGCGAAATGGCTTGCGCCGCAATGAATGCCGGCAAAAACGTTATGGTTGAAAAACCGGCTGCGATGTCAAGCGCCGAAGTCGAAACCATGATTAACACCGCGAAGAAGAACAATGTTCTATTCACGGTTCATCATAACCGCCGCTGGGACCGCGACTTTATGATAGTCAAAAAAGCCTTTGATGACGGCGTCTTAAAAGAGCCGTATATGATAGAGTCACGCATTCACGGCGACGGCGGTTCAATGGCCGGTTGGCGCAGCCAGCCGGATCACGGCGGCGGAATGTTTCTTGACTGGGGAATCCATGCGATGGACCAGATGCTGTATCTTATACAGGAGCCGGTTAAAAATGTTACCGCGGTGATAAAAAACATAACAACCGAGCTTGTAGATGACTATGCGAAGGTCATATTGAACTTCGAATCGGGACTTTCGGCTCAGGTTGAAGTTGCCACGTTTATTCAGCAGTCGCTGCCGCGCTGGTCGGTATTCTGCAGCGATGCCAACCTTAAAGTTGATCAGATCAGCTCGCAATACGGCACACTTTTGAAGATCAAGGACGCTGAATACAAGCCGTATGATTTCCTTGCTTATACCAAAAAAGGTGTTGAAACCAGAACAGAAAAGCGTTTGGTATTCAAAAAAGAAGAGGAACAGTATCCCGATATCGAGCTGCCCCAGGACTGGGCTTTCCTTTACAAAAACCTTTTGAATGCGCTTGACGGAAAAGAAGAGCTGATAGTCAAACCGGAACAGGTGCTTCGGTGCTTCAAAGTTATGGAAGCCGCATTTCGCTCCAGCCGTGAGGGAATTACGGTACAGTTTGACGACCATTATCTCAGCGAATACAAAAAGCTCGGCAAGTAATCATCTGTCAAAACACTTAAAAACGGAGACCGCTTTGAATCGGCCTCCGTTTTTTATTTTAAATGATTTTAGTCTTCGAAAACGATCTCTTTGTTCTGTTCTGAGGAATCATAAATTCCCTGCATCATCTTTGCGGTGACGATTACAGTGTCGATATGCGACGGGAGTCTCTTGCCGGTCTTGACGCAGTCGACGAAATCGCTGATCTCTTTGTAGAACATATCGTGATGGGAATATTCCGGGCGATAGCTGTAAAGCTTTCCGTCCTTTGTGGTGTAAACGTCGAAATCTCCGCCGTACTGGAGGTGGATTCCGGCTTTGGTGCCGAGGAACTGAATGTATGAGTAGCTGCCGCTGCCGATATTCTGCGCCCATGCCCCGTTAAAGGTAATGGATGAGCCCTCGGTGCGGATAAATCCGGTTACATAGTCATCAACGTCATATGTGCCGTTAAGGTCTTTCTTATCCTCAGCCCACATGCCCTCGTATACATAGTTTTTCATGTCTGCGCCGAGTTTGCAGTAGGCAGCGCCGGAAACGGTCTTGGTCTTGGGATCGCCTAAGCAATACATTGCGATATCAAGGTAATGGACGCCCCAGTCGATAAGAACACCGCCGCCAGCGATTTCTTTGGTTGTGAAGTCGCCGCCCAGGCCCGGAATGCTCCGATGAGCACGGAAACTTACGTTGGTCTGATAGATCTCACCCAAGTCACCGGCTGCTATTATCTCACGAATCTTGTTAACGGCACCGTTGAAACGGTTTACAACGCCAATGTTAAGCGTCATGCCGGTTTCATGCTGAACCTTCTGCATATCAAGCGCTTCCTGATAGTTGCGAGCTATCGGCTTCTCGCAAAGAACATGCTTGCCGGCACGCATTGCGTCGATTGAGATAAAGCGGTGCATTTTATTCGGGGTGCAAACAGATACGGCGTCGATCTCCGGATCGTTTATGACATCCTTATAGTCTTTGACGGCAGTTCCGACGCCCCACTTTTTAACAGCTGTCTCGGCTCTTTCGAGAATGATATCGCAAAGGTATTTAACCTTTACTTTGCCTTCCTCCTGCAGCTTCTTGTAATTCGGAATGTGAGCCGAATTAGCAATCGTACCGCAGCCGATAACTCCGATGTTAAGAATCTTTTCCATAGTGTTTCCTCCGTATATTTGTTTTTTGAGATGCTTATTTCATCAGCTTCTGCTGGCGCACGTCCCGACCGCGGAACATGAGCGGTCTGAACTCACCGAAAAGCCTTGATGTGATCCTGTCGGCATAGCGTTTATTAAGCTCCGACTGGTCGAGATTTGTGTTGATAATCATCGGGCGCCCGGTGTTAATTCGGGTATTCACGAGATTGTAAAGGCAGGATACGGTGAACTGGTTTGTAAGCTCGGTGCCGAGGTCATCGAGTATCAGAAGCTCGCAATCGAAATATTTGCTTGTTTTCTCACCAGGTGTTTCATTTGAAGAGCGGCTGAAGCGGTCGTATTCGAAATCGGCAAAGATATTCTGAGCTGTATCGTATATGACATTGAATGCTCTGTCGATTACTCTTCCGGCAATCGATGTTGAAAGATGAGTCTTACCGAGTCCGGTCGGACCTATAAACAGCAGATTTTCTCCGGTATTCGTGTCGAAATTCTCCGCATAATTGCGGCAGACTGTCAAAATATCCTGCATATTTTCGTATATTCCGGGGTCATTGCGGTAATAATCAAGTGAGAAGGTATCAAACGACTGCGCTTTTATCAGCTTGCCGATGCCGGAGCTTTCATATTCAGCCAAAATCAGCTCTTTTTTCATGCAGTCGCATACTTTGATGCCGACAAAACCGGTGTCATCGCATTTTGAACACTCATATTTAAGTGCGGTGTAATCCGGAGGGAAGCCGTGATATCTAAGACAAGCTATGCGGCTGTTCTGAAGCTGTTTGTTCTCCTGCCTGAGTTTTTCAAGCTCGGTTTCGATATCGCCTCCGGCGACTATAGCGCGTATTATTTTGGAGGCTGTTTCGCTTAAAGCGGCGTCAATGTCCCGAAGTTCAGGTATCTTTGAGTGAAGCTCCTGAAGCCTGTCAGCAGCCGACTGCTTTGCCTTCAGGTGTTTCTGATCAAACTCACGGCGGATGCGTATGAAGTTTTCTTTATTGTAACCCATATTGACCGCCTTTCGTTTTTGTTACTTTTTCCCGCCGTCGCTGCGGCTGTTCTCGATTTTTTCGTAGCTGCGCTTAAGTGCAAGTTCGAAGAATTCGTCGGTGTCGAAGCTTCGTTTACCTGCCGATTTGATTTCTGCCGCCTGTTCTTTTTCGGTTTTATACCGTTCAAGCGCTCTGGTCACTTCGTCCAGTGTTTGATATCCGGCATCATGCCAGTTTTGCAGAACCTTGTTCATATATTCATATGACATTTGATGATTTCTGGTTCCGTCAATAGTGACCTCATAAGCCTGTTCCGCGACATCATACGGGAAAGCCCAGTCTTCAAACCATGTTTTGAAGTATGATTTTTCTTTTTTGGTAGCTTCCCTGCCGTCTATGCCGAGTTTGCGGCGAAAGCGTTTCTCGGAATCGGCAGCGTCTGCCCTCTGCTTTATCATCATATCAAGCGCTTCGGTGGTATATATGCCTTCATCGTAAAGGTTATAAGCCGTTCGCTCAATATACCTCATCCCGATACGGTCTTTTTTTGAGGATGTTTCATTAATGCAATAATTTACCAGCGTGAGGATGTATTCGTTTGTCAGCTTAAGATAGTCTGACATACTTATAAGCGTCATAACCTCGGTCGGAGTGAATACGCGGGACAGCAGATTCTGACATTCGTCGATGACAGCAGATAGACCTTCGGTATTTTCGATGATATCCGCCATTTCTTCGCCGGAATATGATGCGCGGCGGTCGGGAGCTATTGCCTTTTCTTTGGGAGGAGGAGGCGGAACATATGCATCTTCCGACGCAGCAGGCCGTTTGATCGAAACTGTGCCGTTATTATTCCAGAATTCCGCTGCGGCTTTAATATCGGCCGGTTCAGCTCCTAATTCCGCCGCCCATCCGCTGCAAAGTTCGTCAAGTGAAGGATATCCGACATCCGGGCCCTTATATATAACGCAGAGTTTTACAAGAACTGCAAGTTTTAAGGGATCCGACTGAACAAGGCAACTGTCCGGGAGCGTCACGGTACCGCAGCCGTAGTTAATGCGCAGTTCCATTATCTTCCTTCCTTTTGTCCTTTGATTTTGCAGCATAGGGTCATAAGCGAATCACCGAGTGATACATTGTGAACAAGGGTGTTTTCTCCACGTTCTATGAATCGGCCGGTGAAATTCCAGATTCCCTTGAAAAAACCGCTGTCAACGAGCTCCGAGGGATCGAAACCATCTGTTGTCGTAATCACCGCAATGTCGATCTTTTCTTTTTCCAATAAATCAATCAGCTCATTTAAATGATAAACCATCGTATTTCCGACACGCTGTCCGACAAGCGCTTTGTCTGTATCGAATATTCCTTTCAGCAGAACTCCGTGGCGGGAGAATATTGGATCAAAAGCAAGCGCGACAGCAAGAGTGTCGGTGCCGATTATTACGGCGCTGAACTCATCGTTGATCCCTAACATATCAGAAATACCGATCAGGAGTTCACGGACATTATAGCCATAACCCTGGCGCCCGTAGTCTCCGATACAGGACAAATCCTGACGGACCTGCGAATCGGTTATATCGAGTGCTTTTGAAAGCTCACGCGAACTGACCCGCATGATGTCGCGGTTAATGAGATCCTTAAGACAGATATAATACTGAGGCAGACGCGATAAGAGCGCCGCAGAAATAGATTTTCCTTTTTTATCTTCATCGCTGCGGAAATTCTCGCCGGAAGCTTCCGGAAGTCGGTTATCCATGAAATAAAAAACCGTATTATAAATCGGCAAGCGTCTGCATTACATATTCCGCAAACTCACTGCAGGCAGCGCCGGTAGCTCTGCCGGTGATTACATGCTTCTTGTCTTCATACATACAGAAGTCAAGAGCTTTTTCGAGTTTAACGGCTTCCTCGTCGCGCCCGATATGCGACAGCAGCATGGCTGTGGCGCGAAGCATTGAGCTGGGATCTGCGTACTTACCTCTTCCCTCTTCGATCATACGGGGTGCCGAGCCGTGTATCGCTTCGAACATTGCGTATTTCTTGCCGATATTCGCCGAACCTGCCGTTCCGACGCCGCCCTGCATCTCTGCCGCCTCATCGGTGATGATATCTCCGTAAAGGTTAGGAAGAACCATTACCTGGAAATCGCGGCGGCGCTTTTCGTCTATCAGCTTGGCGGTCATAATATCGATATACCAGTCATCCGTTGTGATTTCCGGATATTCGGCGCCTATTTCCTTGCAGATACGCAGGAATTTGCCGTCGGTCGTCTTTATTACATTGGCTTTTGTTACTATTGACACCCGGTTTTTGCCGTGATGACGCGCATATTCATAGGCAAGACGAGCTATCCGCCTTGTGCCTTCGGTTGTAGTTACGGTGAAGTCGTTGGCAAGCTCTTCGGTAACGTCAAATCCCTGCGAGCCGACGGCATATGCGCCCTCGGTATTTTCACGGAAAAATGTCCAATCGATGCCTTCCTGCGGAATTTTTACAGGACGGACATTTGCGAACAGATCAAGTTTCTTTCTCATCGCGACGTTGGCGCTTTCGATGTTCGGCCAGGGATCGCCGGCGCGCGGAGTAGTTGTCGGACCTTTCAGGATTACCGGACATTTATAGAGTTCTTCCATAACATCATCGGGAATGGGCTGATTATGCGCAACACGGTTTTCTATGGTAAGACCTTCGATATAACGAAGTTCCACTTTGCCGGCTTTGATTTCTTTTGCTAGCAGAAATTCAAGAACATCTCCCGCGGCTTTTGATATGATCGGTCCTATTCCGTCTCCGCCGCATATGCCTATAACGAGCTTATCAAGCTTTGTATAATCGATAAAGTCACCTTCGGCTTTAATCTTTTCGTTGCGCTCAAGCTGTGAAATAAGCAGCTTTTTGTATTTTTCAGTTGCGGAGTTAATGATGGAATCAAAATCGGGAGTCATTCTGGTATACCTCTTTTAATTTATTTTTTAAATTTAATTGACAACTGCGTTGAGACAAATATCGGATATATTGCCTGTTTTATATTCATAATATGCCTGAGCGCCGATCATAGCGGCATTATCGCCGCAAAGCGACAGCTCCGGAAGATACAGACTGATCTTCTTTTTCTTCGCGAAAGCTTTGAGTGCTGCGCGAAGATGCGAATTGGCCGATACTCCGCCGGCTGCGACAAGTTTTATGCGTCCGGTTCTTTCTACCGCTGCCGAAAGTTTCTTTATTACCGAATTTGTTGCCGCAAGAGTGAATGAGGCGGCAATATCGGCATTTTTACAGGACTGACCTTTCATATTGAGGGTATTAACATGATTTATGACCGCTGTCTTAAGTCCGCTGAAACTGAAATCAAGAGAGTCATCGGGTATGGCAGGTGACGGAAACTTCATTGCTTTCTGGTCTCCGACTGAAGCCAGCCTGTCCATCTCTGCACCGCCGGGATAACCGAGACCGATAACACGGGCGACTTTATCAAAAGCTTCGCCTATGGCGTCATCTCTGGTGCGTCCAATCGTCTCATAATCTGTATAGCTCTTTACATCAATGAGCGATGTATGACCGCCGGACGCAACAAACGCTAAAAAAGGAGGCTCAGGAGCCGGCGTGCCAAAATAGCTTGCGGCAACATGACCTTTTATATGATCGACACCGATAAGCGGCTTTCCCGCCGAATATGCGAGCGCTTTTGCGAAATTCACCCCGACAAGCAGCGCTCCGACAAGCCCCGGGGTATAAGTGACCGCAACAGCATCTGTTTCGTCAAGGCTTATATCGGCTTCTGCCAAAGCCTGATCGGTTATCCTTGATATCGCTTCACAGTGGGCGCGGCTGGCAATCTCCGGTACGACACCGCCGTATAAAGCGTGAATCGATATCTGCGATGCGATGATATTTGACCGGATAATGCGGCTTTCATCCGACATTTCCACGACTGCGCATGATGTTTCGTCGCAGGAACTTTCATATGAAAGAATCAGCATCGCAAGGTCTCCTGTTACTTAAATCCAATTTCATTACAACCGCGTCTTCCCGCGGTTTTGTGTAATAATCAATTCGCTTTCCTGCGGCAAAAAACCCGAGTTTTTTATAAAGCGCCTGCGCTGCTATGTTTGATTCCCTGACATCAAGGAACCAATATTGAGCAACCTCATGGCAGCTGTTCAACATTTCCCGAAGCAAAATCTCACCGGCGCCGTTACGCCGGAATTGCGGGTCTACGGCGATATTGATTATCTCTCCTTCCGGTGCAACAATCTGTGCTCCGCAAAAACCGATGAGATTGCCGTCGCAAAAAGCACCGAACCACAATGAAGACGGACTATTAAATGAAGCTTTAAAAGATCGTTCCGACCAGGGAGAGGAGAAACATTTCTTTTCAACTACGATAATAAACGGGATATCTTCTGCTGTCAGCCGTTTTATTTCAAATTTCATCAGAATACGAACATCATTTTAAGAAGAGCCTGCACTCTGTCGATCAAAAGAAAATATTCGGACAACTCATATTTTTTCGGAGGCAGAACATCTTCAGCCATCGATGATATCCTGAGTGCCGCTGACGGGCAGAATGACATAGCCCTACTGGTTATCTCTTTATCAACGCCTATCAGACGTTCGCATCTGCCTGCAAATCGATTATCAAAACGATCTGTAAGGATGATATGATCATTTGACAAAATACCGCGCTCTTTCAGTACTTTAGAAGTTAACACATCAATATGGAAACCGGCGACTGCGTCAATTCCGGCGGATATCGCTCTCACATCAAGCCTTGCCGATGCAAGATAATTGAACACTGCGGCGCAGATCGGCCCTCTGACTCGGTCATGACGGCTTATAAAACATATCTGCCGCTGCGACATATATGTTTTCTGAGTTATAATGTCATCGCAGAATCCTGCTGCCAGGTTAAAAGAACCGCCGTGTTCAGGCATTTGTCAGCACCGCCTTATGTTGTTATGTTATCCGGAAGCACATCTTTTAACAGCCGGCCGATATCGACGCAATGCTTTGTGCCGCGGTCGTAGAGGTAGTTATGTTCGCTGTCGTATTCGACATATAGAATATCATAATACAGGGAAGGCCATTCGGAAGAAATAAATTTCAGGTGATAGACATTGCTTCCGTCCGGCGGAAGTTCGGTTTTTTCTCCGTTTGCAAAGGTGTTGACGATATCCGCGACTTTTGCCTGATCGCTGATTTCGTTTACCTTCATTATAATATTATCTTCGACACAGATATAAATAAGGTTAGCGCCGAATTCTTCAAGCTTCGGCGGTGTTATAGTGTCTGCGTAATACAAAGAACCTATCCCCTCGTATTCTTCGGTAAGCCACTGTTTCGGATCCATGCCGGGGATTATATAAATCACTCTTTTGTCATATACGGCGTATTCGGCGCCGACGCTCACCGGCTCATAACTGACCGATGCCGGTATATATGAAATATTATTCTTTTTATCTATATATTTGCCGTCTTTATATGATAATCTGATCAGATTTCCACAGCCCGATAATACAAGCATCAGCAAGATCAATGATAAAACAGCTTTTTTCATGATTTAATAACCAAATATGCCGCTTAAGCTGTCGTCATCGTCTATCCAGCCGCTAACTTCATAAGCTGTGTATGTGTCGGCGGTTTCCCGGACTATGACTTCTTTAATTCCAGCATTTATAATGAGGCGCTTGCACATTGCGCAGCTGTTGATGCCGCCTACAATATCACGACTGTCAGGATCGATACATGCCATATAAAGCGTTGCACCGAGCATTTCCTCGCGAGAAGCGGAGATAATCGCGTTGGCTTCCGCATGGACCGATCTGCAAAGCTCGTATCTTTCACCGCGGGGAATATTAAGTTTCTGACGCTGACAAAAACCAAGATCAGAGCAGTTTTGGCGGCCGCGGGGGGCGCCGTTATAGCCGGTTGATATTATTGAATCATTTTTTACGATTATGGCACCGTAATGCTTACGCAGACAGGTGCTTCTCTCTGCGACGGTCTGAGCTATATTCAGATAGTAATTGGTTTTCGAGACGCGGTTCATAATTTCTCCAAAATTACGGCATTAAAGCGTTTTGACAAAGTCTTTAAGGTATTCCCGGAACTCATCTCCCAATTCGGGACTTTTTATCGCCTGCTCTGTGTTTGCTTTTAAGAACCCAAGCTTTGAACCCAGGTCATACCTGGTGCCTTCAAAATCTACGGCGATCATTCCGACGGTTTCCGCTATAATTTTCATCGCATCGGTCAGCTGTATTTCGCCGTTGGCACCGGGTGGAAGATCGTCAAGAATATCAAAAATTTCGCTTGTCATCAGGACTCGTCCGAGTATTGAAAAATTAGAGTATATCTGATCAATTCTTGGTTTTTCGATCATCGTTTCGACTTTATATATGTTGTCTTCAAGCTGCTGAACTTTCAGGGAATCGTATTTCATGACAAGCTCGGTCGGGACTTTTTTTACCCCGACAGTCGGCAGGCCATATTTTTCATAAGCTTCAATAATCTGCTTTACAACCGGCTTTTCCGAAAAAATTATATCATCACCGTAAAGAATAATGAAGGGATCGCTGCCGACAAAGGTATGAGCATAGCTTATCGCATGACCGAGCCCCTTGGTTTCGAGCTGTCTTATATAGTGAATATTGCAAAGTTCGGCAATTTTTCTCAGTTCGGGAATTTCGTCTTCTCGGCCGGATTCCTTCAGCTTCGCTTCGTATTCGAGAGAATAATCGAAATAATCCTCCATCATGGTTTTGCTGCGGCCGGTAATAATCAGGATGTCTTCAATTCCGCTGGCTGCACATTCTTCGACAAGATAGGATATGGCCGGTTTATCTACAATCGGAAGCATTTCTTTCGGAACAGCGCGCGAAATCGGAAGCATACGGGTTCCGAGTCCGGCTGCCGGAATGACAGCCTTTGTTATTTTCTTATGTTTTGAGCTTATAGCAGTCATTTTTCCGCCTCCGGTTATTCTGTTGCTTTTTTTCTGTAATTACCTATTCTTTCAAATGCAATCAATAGAGGGATACCCAAGCCGTAAGCAACCACAAGTTCTCCAGCGCCGACCGAAAGCATATTCGCGATAAAAGCTGCCATAAAAGCGTTTTTTTCAACTGTAGAAACAGTTATTACAATTCCTATTATAACAGCGTTTAATATAACGGGGGGCAGCGGAGCAAACCATTTGATTTTCATTTTATATGTGCATACCGCGGCAAGAAGTGTCGCGAGCGATCCGAATATAACGTCAAGCAAAATATTATTCGACGAAAGCAGGTTTGATATGATGCAGCCGATGAACAGTCCAGGAATCGCTTCGGGGACAATGAAAGGAAGAACCGTCATTGCTTCGGAAATTCTGAACTGAACGGCTCCGAAAGATATCGGTGCAAATATCAGTGTTATCGCAGCATAAAGTGCTGCAATCAGCCCCGCTTTTGAAATATATGCTACTTTTTTATCCGAATAAAAATCTTTCATAATTACACCCAATCTATCTTCTTAATTATAAACTCTTTCCGCAGATAAATCAAGCGTTGAGTGTTAATTCTGTTAAAATTTTATATTTATCCGGAACAGAAAAATGCCCCATTCCAACGGAATGGGGCAGCCACCATCCATAGAAAACCGAACAAAGAATCCAAAAGGGTTGTATAGCGTGAAGATTAAGCGACTTGAAATGAAGGTTCAAGCCCTCGGTCTATTAGTATCGGTCAGCTTAACACATTGCTGTGCTTACACACCCGACCTATCTACCTCATAGTCTATGAGAGACCTTACCAGCTTTTGCTGTGGGATATCTTATCTTGAAGGATGTTTCACGCTTAGATGCTTTCAGCGTTACTCACTTCCGCACGACCGCTACTCAGCTATGCCATTGGCATGACAACTGATGCACAGGAGGTGCGTCCGACCCGGTCCTCTCGTACTAAGGTCAGCTGATCTCAAATATCCTTCGCCCACGACAGATAGGGACCGAACTGTCTCACGCCG
>LSQX01131534.1_pt3 | contig 32637 bp, 33 predicted proteins | sample 654561 | NCBI WGS metagenome assembly LSQX01 (sample SAMN04489861, study PRJNA283612) | anaerobic digester metagenome | isolation source: 4 biogas reactors fed with cattle manure at either 37C or 55C with and... | place: Denmark: Kongens Lyngby | collected 2014 | reverse complement strand
CAACAATGACGTCTATCTATCAGTCTCCTGAGCAACCTTGGCGTTTGTCTATTGCTCCGATGCTTGATGTGACTGATAGGCATGCCCGTTATTTTTATCGTTTATTAGCACCTAAGGCATTGCTTTATACGGAAATGGTAACTACAGGTGCCTTGATTCATGGTGATGTAAAGCGTCATCTGCAATTCAATAGCCAAGAGCACCCAGTTGCCCTACAGCTAGGTGGAAGTGAGGCTGCAGATTTAGCTCATTGTGCTAAATTAGGTGAGCAATGGGGCTATGACGAAATTAATTTAAATTGTGGATGTCCTTCAGAGCGCGTTCAAAAGGGTGCTTTTGGGGCCTGCTTAATGACTGAGGTGGATTTAGTTGCTGATTGTCTCAAAGCTATGCAAGATGCTGTTTCTGTGCCTGTCACCGTCAAGCATCGCTTGGGCCTTGATTATAGTGATGACTATGGTTTTGTCCGTGACTTTGTTGGTACCTTAATCCACAAAAGTGATACCCGAGTTTTTATAGCTCATGCGCGTAATGCTGTCCTAAAGGGCTTGTCACCCAAAGACAATCGAGAAATTCCGCCTTTACGTTATGATTGGGTGGCTCAGCTAAAAAAAGATTTTCCTGAAGCAATGTTTATTTTAAATGGTGGACTCAGTGAGGTAGATCAGATGTATCGTCAAGCTCAAGATTTTGACGGCATCATGATAGGAAGAGCGGCATGGCATGAGCCGTATCGTATTACTGAAATCAGTAAGTTGCTGTGGCCTAGCATCAATCATCCTGAAATTACCGACATCATCGACAGCATGTTTGATTATGCCTTAAAGCAAAAACAAGAAGAAGTACCTTTGCGATTTGTTTTTAAGCCTTTATTGGGTTTGTTTAATGGGCAGAAGGGCGCAAGGCAATGGCGTCGTACATTATCAGATTCCAATGAACTTAAAAAAAATGATCCTGAGTTGCTAATTACAAGCTACGAAGCATTTAAAAAGCACCAACATGAGTTCACCATTATTTAAATGAGTGGTTCTGACTTTTTTTAAAAAAGTCAATCAATAATAAATTTATTTTCTTATGTGCTTTTCATGCTAAAAGTACCTAAGAAATTAATGTACAATGGTCATCAAAACACTACATATAGGTTAGTGTTGTTCATATTTAACTATATATAGGCATTCAGGGCTTGTTTGGTTTGTTAATCAAACAAGCCCTGAATGCCCGCTTTAAAAGGAGTATTCATGAATAATTCTCTCTTAGTGACCAAGCGGGATGGTCGTCAAGAGCCGCTTGATTTGGATAAGATTCATCGTGTTTTGGATTGGGCAGCTGAAGGATTGGACAATGTATCAGTTTCTCAGGTAGAACTACGCTCACAAATCCAATTTTACGATGGCATTAAAACAGAAGATATTCATGAGACCATTATTAAGGCGGCAGCCGATTTAATTTCTGAAGAAACGCCAGATTATCAGTTTTTAGCCGCTCGTTTGGCTATTTTCCATTTGCGTAAAAAGGCTTATGGAGAGTTTGAACCGCCTAAACTTTATGAGCATGTTAAAAAATTAGTTGCTACTGACAAATACGATCGTCATTTAATCGAGGATTATACTGAGGCAGAGTTTGATGAGATGGACTCTTTCTTAGATCATGCGCGTGACTTATCCTTTGCTTATGCGGCTGTTAATCAGTTAGAAGGTAAGTACCTAATACAAAACCGTGTGACTGGCGAAATTTTTGAAAGTCCACAGTTCTTGTATATTTTAGTGGCTGCTTGCTTATTTTCTAAATACCCCAAGGAAACGCGTCTACGTTACATTAAAGACTTTTATGATGCAATCTCGACCTTTAAGTTGTCATTACCGACACCTATTATGGCGGGTGTGCGCACACCGACCCGTCAATTTAGTTCATGCGTATTAATTGAGTGTGATGATAGTCTAGATTCCATTAATGCGACCAGTGCCGCAATAGTACGTTATGTTTCTCAGCGTGCCGGGATTGGTATTAACGCAGGAAGAATTCGTGCTGTTGGTAGTGCTATTCGTGGTGGAGAGGCTCAGCATACCGGTTGTATTCCGTTCTACAAGCATTTTCAGACCGCTGTTAAGTGTTGCTCACAGGGTGGTGTTCGTGGTGGGGCGGCGACTTTATTTTATCCAATGTGGCATCTAGAAGTAGAGTCATTATTGGTACTTAAAAATAATCGCGGTGTAGAGGAAAACCGTGTACGTCATATGGATTATGGAGTACAGATTAATCGTTTGCTTTATCAGCGTTTAATTAAAGGTGCTAATATCACCTTGTTCTCGCCGTCTGATGTACCAGGCCTTTATGAAGCTTTCTTTGCAGACCAGGATGAGTTTGAGCGTCTTTATGAGCAGTATGAGCAAGACGACTCAATACGCAAGCGCAGTGTCAAGGCAGCAGAGCTTTTCTCATTAATGATGCAAGAGCGTGCAGGTACAGGACGTATTTATATCCAGAACGTAGACCATTGTAATACGCATAGTCCATTTGACCCGAGCGTCGCCCCTGTACGTCAATCTAATCTATGCCTTGAAATTGCTTTGCCGACTAAACCATTGGACGACATTAATGATGAAAATGGTGAGATTGCTTTATGTACACTTTCTGCGTTTAACTTGGGTGCTTTAGAGTCTTTAGATGAGTTAGAGCATTTATCAGAGCTGATCGTACGTGCTTTAGATGCTCTGCTTGATTATCAGGATTACCCAATTAAGGCAGCAAAAATTGCTACCATGAATCGTCGCACCTTGGGTGTGGGTGTGATTAACTTTGCTTATTTCCTAGCTAAAAACGGTGCTCGCTACTCCGACGGTAGTGGTAATGCCTTAACTCATCGTACCTTTGAAGCAATTCAGTATTACTTATTAAAAGCATCAGTGAACCTATCTAAAGAGTATGGTCCGTGCTTGGCATTTAATGAGACAACTTACGCACAAGGTATTTTACCGATTGATACCTACAAAAAAGATATAGATGCTTTCTGCCAAGAGCCTTTGAGGTTAGATTGGGAAGCATTGCGTGCTGATATCGTTAAGCATGGTCTGCGTAATTCGACTCTGACCGCCTTAATGCCTTCAGAAACCTCAAGCCAAATTTCTAATGCGACTAACGGTATCGAACCACCACGTGGTTTGATCACAGTAAAGGCTTCCAAAGATGGTGCCTTACGTCAAGTCGTACCTGAGTATCAGCGCTTAAGACATCAATACGAAACGCTATGGAGTATGCCATCAAATGATGGTTACCTACGTTTAGTCGGTATTATGCAGAAGTTTGTTGATCAGGCTATTTCCGCTAATACCAATTATGATCCTTCGCGTTATTCTGGTGGAAGAGTGCCGATGAGTGAGTTACTTAAAGACTTATTAAACGCTTATAAATACGGCTTAAAAACACTTTACTACCATAATACCCGTGATGGTGCTCAGGATGACCAAGGTGATTTGGTGAAATTAAGTGATGCGGGTGATGATTGCGAAAGCGGTGCTTGTAAAATTTAATTATTCCATACTGAAATCCTTAATGGATTTCAGTGCTTAACACTAGTTTTGTAGATGAGTTTTTATGTTATATAGTACGTTTAATGAAACCCCTAATAATGCTCTCAAAGAGCCGATGTTCTTTGGTCAGAGTGTTAACGTTGCTCGTTATGATCAACAGAAGTTTGAAATATTTGAAAAACTGATTGAAAAGCAGTTATCCTTCTTTTGGCGTCCGGAAGAGGTTGATGTATCTCAGGATAGAATTGACTATGCTAATTTACCTGAGCATGAAAAGCATATTTTTATTTCAAACCTAAAGTATCAGACCTTGCTTGATTCAATTCAAGGTCGCAGTCCTAACGTTGCACTGCTGCCGATAGTTTCCCTGCCAGAACTAGAAACTTGGATTGAGACATGGTCTTTCTCTGAAACGATTCACTCTCGTTCTTATACACATATTATTCGAAATATTGTTAACGACCCATCGGTGATTTTTGATGGCATCGTAACAAATGAACATATCTTGGAACGTGCTCGTGATATTTCTAAGTATTATGATGATCTAATTCGCTCGGTCAGTCTTTATCAACTATTTGGCGAAGGTACGCATACGCTTAATGGCAAGATGGAAGAAGTTAGTTTAAGAGAACTTAAAAAGAAGTTGTACTTATGCCTGATGTCAGTCAACATCCTCGAAGCGATTCGTTTTTACGTTAGTTTTGCGTGCTCATTTGCTTTTGCTGAAAGAAAGTTGATGGAGGGGAACGCTAAAATCATCAAACTAATTGCACGAGATGAGGCTCTACACTTAGTGAGTACCCAGCATATGTTAAATATTATGCGTAATGGCCAGGATGACCCTGAGATGGTTGAGATTGCTAAGGAATTAGAGCAAGAGTGTTTTGATATGTTCAAAGACTCCGCTGAACAAGAAAAAGAATGGGCTGGCTATCTATTTAAAGATGGTTCCATGATTGGACTAAATCGCGATATTCTATGTAAATACGTTGAATATATTACTAACTCACGGATGGCTGCTGTAGGTCTTAAGCCTGCTTTCCCTGGTGCTAATCAAAATCCTATTCCATGGATTAATGCTTGGTTATCTTCTGATAATGTTCAAGTCGCTCCTCAGGAAGTGGAAATTAGCTCTTATTTAATCGGCCAAATTGATGCCGAAATTAATCCAGACGATTTATCTGGGTTTGAGTTATGAGTCGAGTCTTTACCTGGGACGGTAGCTTTGAACTATTAGATGGTGAAACACTGCTTGATGGTTTAGAGCGCCAGGGCTATGACGTAGAGTATCAATGTCGTGCAGGATATTGCGGCTCATGCCGCACTCCTTTGCTTGACGGAGAGGTTGAGTATTTGATCGAACCCTTAGCCTATATTAATCCTGATGAGGTTTTACCTTGTTGTTGTCGACCTGCACCTGAAGCTAGAGTAGACGTAGAGGTGATTGGTAGTCCGACTAAAAGTAAAGAAACTGACGAGGCTGAAGAAGAAACAGACAGTTATGTCGATAGCTTGTTTTAGGACGATTCAGCTTCTATCAAAAGCAAAAAGCCCAAACTAAATTTCTTAGTTTGGGCTTTTTTTATCCATAAATAGCGCTAATAGGGACCTCTTCATTATTGAAGGTGCGTTCTAGTACCTCACGAATAGGGTTGTCACTAAGCACATCCGCCATGTGTTTATCAAATAAAAAGCAATCGACAAGTGGTTTGATAGAGTGGTTGTCATCACAGACTAAAGCCCAAACACTGTCTCTACTATCGGCTCCACGCATAATATATCCTAAGTCTGCGAGTGTCTCTAGAACAAAACTGATATTAATATAGCTGCTAGGAATTAAGGCTAGTAGTTGGGATTCGCTTAAACCTGGTTGCTGAGATTTTCTTTGTTTATGCAGAGCTCTCAAGATCTTAGTCGCTAATAATAAACGAGCACCAGAGTGACTATCTTCACTAATCACTCCTCGACGGATTTGAGGCATTAAAGAAACGATATAAGCTCCCAATAGTAAAATCAACCAAGAGATATAAACCCAAATCAAGAAAATAGGCAAAATAGCAAAGGCACCATAAATTAAGGTATAGGTTGGAAAATAACTTAAATACAGGGTAAAACCTGAACGCATTAGCTCAAAAATAATCGCAGTAAAAAAGCCCCCAACCATTGCATCTCTAAAGCGAATCCGACGATTTGGTACTAAAAAGTATAATAAACTCATCAAAAAGCCGGAAAGTAGTACAGGTACCATAAAGCCTAAAAAGCTTCTTAAAAAAGAAAAACCCGACACGATATTTTGCTGTAAAAGCATGGCACTAGCCCATAAACTTATAGCTAAAGCAAAGGGGCCAATCGATAAAATAGCCCAAAAGACTAGAATGCGCTGAAGTAAGGGGCGTGGCTTAGAAATCTGGAAAATCTTATTTAATGAGTCCTCGATCGTCATCATCAGCATAATCGAGGTAATAAATAAAAAAATTGTTCCGATAACTGTTAAGCTTGAAGCAGCATCAGCAAAGGTGTTTAAATAAGTTAATACTTGTTCAGAAATACTCTCGGGAAATAGGCTCTGAGTCAAAAACTCATCAAGATAATACTTGAAATCGTTAAAAATCGGAAAGGCGGTAAAAAGTGATAACACCACCGCTAATAAAGGTACTGCTGAGGTGATTGATGTATATGAGAGGCTAGCTGCTTTAGCGGTCAAGCCTTCATCAACCAACCTTGAGACGGCAAACATCAGGGCGTTTTTATAAAAGCGCCAATCACCTAAGGAGTTTCTGCGATTTTTAATAAAGACTCGATTGTCCTCAAGGGCTTGTTTTTTATCTTTAACCATTCCTGATCAACTCATACTTTGAAAAATCATATTAATTGTAGTGATTACTAAAGGCTGAGACATCTTAAAGCTCAGGATTAAAAAATATAGCATACAATAGCTTGTTGATTTATGACAGTTCTAACACGATGACCATGGTTCCTTTAAATCCTCTTTATCGATATATTGCTTTTGTTTGCACCGTTTTATTAATTGTGCTGTGTGTTTTATGGGAATGGGTTTTGGACCCGATAGTACCCGGCGGCACCTTCTTTGCCTTAAAAGCTTTACCTCTAGTATTTGCATTGTTCGGGCTATGGCGTGGTAATTTGTATACTATGCAATGGACTTCGATGCTAGTACTTCTTTATTTTATGGAGGGAGTAGTTCGCTGGTATACCGATACTACAGCACTGTCGCGTCAACTGGCGATGGCTGAAGCATTACTATCTATGCTTGTTTTTTACGCAGCTATTATGTATGTGCGACCGGCTAAGCGGGTAGCTAAGCAACGTAAAAAGAGCGGTAATTAAGCTAAAACTCTCATATCTTATGAAAACATTAAAAGTCACCAATTCCTTTGCTGAACTCTCTCCTGAATTTTATACGCGTCTAGAAATGCAGGGGTTAAAGCATGATGTTCAGTTATTGCATGTTAATCCCAAGGTCGCCGCGTTATTAGGAATTAGTCGTGAGGTGTGGGAGAGCCCCGAGTTTTTAAATATTATGTCTGGTCAAGCAAACTTACCAGGTGGGATCACTTTATCGGCTGTTTATAGTGGACACCAGTTTGGCGTTTGGGCAGGTCAATTAGGTGATGGTCGTGCACATTTGCTAGGCGCAATTGAAGTACCCACGCACGATCAAGCATTAGAAATTCAGTTAAAGGGTGCGGGCTTAACGCCATACTCCCGTATGGGTGATGGCAGGGCAGTATTACGTTCCAGTATTCGTGAGTATTTAGCGAGTGCAGCGATGGATGGTCTAGGTGTTCCAACTACGCTTGCCCTAAGTATTACGATGTCAGAAGACCGCGTCAGACGAGAGCGTGTAGAAACAGCGGCGATTGTTTCGCGTGTGGCACCAAGCTTTGTTCGTTTTGGGTCTTTTCAGCATTGGTATGCTAATAAACGCCCTGATCTTCTACGCGAATTGTTGGACTATGTTTGTAGCCACTTTTTTGCCGATCAATTAAAGCCTAATTATGACGATATTAAAGATAAGGTACTCGACTTCTTAGCCATTGTAGTTCGCAAAACTGCACACTTAATGGCTCATTGGCAAAGTGTTGGTTTTGTCCATGGGGTGATGAATACCGACAATATGTCCGTATTAGGCTTGACGATTGACTATGGTCCTTATGGTTTCATGGAAAATTTTTATCCTAATTGGGTGATTAATCATAGCGATCAAGGAGGTCGTTATGCCTTTAGTCAACAGGTTAATATCGCTTTATGGAATTTGTATCAGTTTGCCAATAGCTTTACTCTTTTGGGTATAGAAGAGGATGATTTACGGAGCGTACTAGATAAGTATGCTGATGATTTTTATGATAAGTTCTTTGAAATTCATGCTCAGAAACTTGGTTTATTAGAATTAAGCTCAGATGATGATGAGTTATTTAATGATTTCTGGACTTTAATGGCCAAGCAGGCATCTGACTTTACTCTGAGTTTTAGGCGATTAGCTGATATTGATACAAATGAACAGCAATGGCTTGATTTATTTAAAGACCCCTCAGAAGCTAAAGCTTGGTTAGAGCGTTATCAAAGCCGTTTACTTAGTGATCCGCAAAGCCCCCAAGAACGCAAGGAACGAATGAACAGCATCAATCCTCTTTATACTTTACGTACTTATATGGCAGAAGAGGCAATTGAAGCGGTACAAAATGGTTCGCCAGAGTTATTGGATTTTATGGTCAAGATTTTACAAAATCCATTTATCCAACATTCGGGAGCCGAGCGTTATGCTCAACCTAGCCCTTTAGAAAAACAAAATATAGTATTGAGCTGTTCCTCATAGGAGAGGAGCATCTTATTAGTATAATAATGAGCTTCAATTATTTTTAAAAAATTCGTATAGGAAATCGAATGGCTGGTAATACACTTGGTCGTCTATTTGCAGTAACTAACTTTGGCGAATCCCATGGTCCCGCAATTGGTTGTGTGATCGATGGATGCCCTCCAGGTATACCTTTGACTGAAGCTGATATACAGCATGATTTAGATCGTCGCCGACCAGGTACTTCACGTCATGTTACACAGCGTCAAGAGGCGGATCAGGTCGAGATCCTATCGGGGGTTTATGAGGGGAAGACCACAGGTACGCCGATTGCCTTATTAATACGCAATCAGGATCAACGTAGTAAAGACTATGCTAATATTAGCGACCGTTTTAGACCCGGCCATGCTGATTATAGTTATTGGCACAAATACGGTCTCAGAGATCCACGTGGTGGTGGTCGCTCTTCAGCGCGTTTAACTGCCCCCACCGTTGCCGCAGGCGCCATTGCTAAAAAATGTCTTGAGTTGCGCTACGGAACTAAAATTCGTGCCTATATGAGTCAATTAGGGCCGATTGAAATTCCTTTTATTAATTGGGATGAAGTCGCTAATAATCCATTTTTTGCACCCAACGCCGAGGTGGTTCCAGAATTAGAAGCTTATATGGATCAGTTGCGCCGTGATGGAGACTCAATTGGTGCCCGTATTGAGGTGGTCGCAGAAAGTGTACCTGCAGGCTTAGGCGAGCCGATTTATGATCGTCTGGATGCTGATATAGCTCATGCCATGATGGGGCTAAATGCTGTCAAAGCAGTCTCTATCGGTGCAGGCTTTGATTGTGTAACGCAAAAGGGTTCAGAGCATGGTGATGAAATCACTCCTGAGGGCTTTTTGACGAATCATGCGGGCGGTATTTTGGGCGGTATTTCAAGTGGACAAGAGCTTAAGGTTTCTTTAGCTATTAAACCAACTTCAAGTATTAGGGTCGAGCGTCGTTCTGTCACTACGGATAATGAAGCTATTATGGTGCAAACTTTGGGTCGGCATGACCCATGTGTAGGTATCCGAGCTGCGCCTATTGCTGAGGCCTTATTGGCAATCACCTTGATGGATCATAGTTTGCGTCAAGCTGCCTATGATCAATATAAGAGTAATGTATAGCTAAGTTTGCTACAATTTGATTAATCGATATTGAGTTTTATATAGAGTATATCTATATCAATTCTTTTAATTTGGACTTTAACACGATTTTTTATAGGAAATAACATGACTAAAAAAATTGTCACTTCCGACAAAGCACCGGCCGCTTTAGGTCCTTATTCACAAGCCGTCATTAGTACTGCGCCAGCGACCGTGTTTATCTCAGGTCAATTAGGCCTAGATCCAGCAAGCGGTGAGCTAGTATCTGCTCAGTTTGAAGAGCAAGTTAGGCAGTCTGTAGCTAATTTAAAAGCTGTTATTGAAGCAGCTGGTGGTAGTTTGGAAGATATCGTGCGTGTTGGTCTTTATCTGACCGATCTAAATAATTTTGGCATCGCCAATAGTGTCATGCAAGAGTTATTTCCTGAGCCTTACCCAGCACGTTCTACAATTGAGGTCTCCGCTTTACCAAAGGGGGCCCAGTTTGAAATTGATGCTATTCTGGCTTTAAGTAAATAGTATCTACAGCCAATTTTAGGCGAGTCTTCACCTGATAAAGAGTAGAGGCTCGCCATTGGCTGTGCAACGTAGCATTTAATTATTATGGTCAGTAGCGCTAAAAAGGTCCCGACTGCGACTGAAAAAAAATTGCAGTCACTTGGTCTGTTTAGACCAATGGACTTTGTCCTGCATATTCCCTTGCGCTATGAAGACCACAGTCGCATACACAAAATCTCTGAATTAGCGCCTGGTATGAAGGCCCAGTTAGAAGGCACGATTTCATCTATCCACGTTGTGACGCGCGGTCGTAAGCAGTTGACTGCAAAATTTACCGATCAAAGCGGTTCGATTCAATTACGCTGGCTCAATTTTTATCCTAGTCAAAAAACAGCTTTAGAAAAAAAAGGATTATTCAGAATTCGAGGTGAAGTCCGAGGTGGTTTCCAATGGGGACTAGAGATGATTCATCCAAAAATGCTGAAGGCGGGCGAGGCGCTTGGTGATAGTTTAGTTCCCATATATTCTACCGTGTCGGGCCTATCACAGGAAGTGCTCAGTGCCACGATCCATAAGCACCTCAAGGGTTGCAGAGTGACTGAGACTTTATCTGAGGAGATTAGAGAGCGTTACGGTTTGATGGAAATTAATCAAGCTATTCAATTATTGCATCGACCTCCACTGGGTACAGATATTGAGTCACTTCAACTTAAATATCATCCAGCTTGGGAGCGTTTAAAATTTGACGAAATGTTAGCTCAACAAATAGCCATGTTTTTAGCTCGACAAAAACGTAGTGCTCTCAAAGCACATGCTTTAGCAGCTAAAAGAGGGGCTTTGTTTAAGCAGGTTTTAGAGCGATTCGCTTATCAGCTAACCGCTGCTCAGCAACGGGTATTAAGTGAAATCGAAGTTGATTTACAGAGAGAGTTTCCGATGCATCGCCTGATTCAAGGCGATGTTGGTAGCGGTAAAACAATTGTTGCTGCTTTAGCCGCTACATTTGCACTGGAGCAAGGCTTACAAGTAGCCCTAATGGCTCCAACTGAGATTTTAGCAGAACAGCATTTTCAGAAAATTAGTAGCTGGTTCGAAGGCTCTGGAGTCAGTGTTCATTGGCTTAGCAGTAGTGTAAAGACGAAAGCAAAGCGTGAAACTTATGAGTCTATTACAAGTGGTCAGGCTAAGTTTATTATTGGCACTCAAGCACTCATTCAGAAGGATGTTAAATTCAATCAATTAGGTTTAGTTATCGTTGATGAGCAGCATCGTTTTGGGGTGGGTCAAAGGTTAAGTCTTAGTGAAAAAGGCTTGATTAGTGAAGCAGATGAGACTTTAAAAGAAACCATAGAGACTGCGGACTTATTACCTCTTGAGCCAGTAGTTTATCCTCATCAGTTAAATATGAGTGCGACGCCGATTCCTCGTACATTAGCCATGAGTTTTCTTTCTGACTTAGATGTTTCTGTGATTGATGAACTCCCTCCCGGGCGGCAGGAAGTTGAAACAAAGCTCTTGGATAATCGACGTCGCGATGAGCTTTTGAGCTTAATACAAGCTTCGTGCCATGAAGGTAAGCAAGTTTATTGGGTTTGCCCTTTAGTTGAAGAAAGCGAGACCTTAGAGCTACAGACCGCAGAAGAAACTTTCGAACGCCTGAGTGTTGAGTTGGAAGGGGTACGTATCGCTTTAGTTCATGGCCGTTTAAAAAGTGATGAAAAAAATCAGATTATGAGCGCTTTTAAAAACCATGAGATTGATGTGCTGGTGGCGACTACGGTAATTGAAGTCGGCGTTGACGTGCCTAATGCTAATATCATGGTTATTGAGCATGCTGAGCGTTTTGGCTTAGCGCAGTTGCACCAACTGCGCGGAAGAGTAGGCCGTGGTCAAGACAAAGCAGTTTGCCTGTTACTTTATCAGCAGCCCTTATCCGAGCTGGCGACGTTGCGTTTAAAGGCAATGTATGAAACCACAGATGGTTTTGAAATAGCAAGACGGGACCTGGAACAGCGTGGTCCAGGTGAGTTTTTAGGATTAAGACAATCAGGTACCGCATTAACGCGATTTATTGATCTTGATGAAGATGTAGCAATCATTGAGGAGGCTAGGGCATTTGCTCCAGAGTTCATTAATAATGAACCTCAAATGGCCTTAGAGCACCAACAACGTTGGGTTGGTTTAGGTGCTGATTATCTACGTTCCTGATTACGTAGCTTATTGAAAATAAAGGTAATTATAATTATGACACTGACGGAATTAAGATATATTGTTGCAGTAGCTAGAGAGCGTCACTTTGGTCGTGCTGCCGAAACTTGTTTTGTAAGTCAGCCGACATTATCGGTAGCGATTAAAAAGTTAGAAGATGAGCTAGGTGTGATGATTTTTGAGCGGGGTGGTACTGAAGTAGGCATTACCCCCATTGGTATGCAAATTATTAACCAGGCTCAAAAGGTGCTAGAAGCTAGTTCAGAGATCAAAGAAATAGCAAGACAAGGTCATGACCCCTTGACAGGACCGCTCAAAGTAGGGGTAATTCATACAGTTGGCCCCTATTTGCTACCTTATCTGATGCCGGCGCATATGGAACAAAACCCTAATATGCCTTTAGTCTTGCAAGAAAGTTTTACGGTCAGACTAGTAGAAATGTTGCGTCAAGGTGAAATTGATTGTGCAATTATGGCTGCGCCAGTTCCTGATAGTGGCTTGGATTTTTTAAGTCTTTATGAGGAGAAGTTTGTCCTTGCAGTACCTGCAGACCATCGCTGGGCAAAGCTTAAGAGCATTACCACGGATGAGCTAAAAGATGAAACCATGCTTTTACTAGGTAATGGTCATTGCTTTAGGGATCAGGTTTTGGAGGCTTGTCCGGAAATGTCCCCCTTCGCATCTTCAATTGATGGAATTCAGCGTTCCTTTGAGGGCTCTTCACTAGAGACTATACGTCATATGGTCGCCTCAGGTTTAGGGATTACTTTGTTGCCTGAAAGTGCCTTAATATTTGGTGACTATAGTAAGCGTCAAGATAAAATTAAGTATATTCCGATTAAAGCACCGACTCCTTCACGCGAAATTGTTCTAGTATGGCGTAAGAGCTATACTCGCCAAGCTGCCATTATGGCTTTGGCGGAGTCGATAGAAACAGCTTATTTACCTATTTTTCAAAAAAGTCAGCTAGCTTAGTCAAAGAGAACCCTACTTAAGACTCATGGGCATCTCTAGCCTCTCGTAAGACATAGGAGCGCATTAAGAGTGTCCATGAAATAGGGGAGGTCATAAAAATAAAAATGACCACTAACATTTCATGAAAGAATAAACGGTCTCCAAGTATATAAGAGATGATCATTGAGGCAACCATCAAAAACCATAAACCAAGGCTGTTACCTAGAGTTGGTGCATGAATACGTCGTCTAAAGTACTTTAGTTTTACTAGACCGAGGTTACCTATCAATGTAACGATGCCACTCAAAACAATCAGAATGCTGACGATTATCTCAATCCATAAAGGGATATCATGTGTCATGGTTCAATTACCTCACCACGTAATAAAAACTTAGCCATTGCTAAGGTAGTCACAAAACCTAATAGGCCAATTAATAAGCCAATGTCATAATACCAAGGCGTGCGATATAAAATACCCAGAGTAAATATTAATAGCATGGTATTAATATAAGTAACATCGGCGCTTAAAGCTCGGTCTTGCGGAGTTGGTCCCTTAATACCACGATATAAGGTTAATAAGTTGCTCAGAGCAAAGCAAACAATTGCAAAGTAGCAGGCAATATCAAGGATACTCATTATTCAAAAATCTCCATCAATAAAGGCTCATAACGTTCATGTACTGTGCGGTGCCATTCTTCTTCGGACTCAAGCCCAAATACGTGCAAGTGTAAGATATAGTCATTTTCTGTGAGCCCACTCCAAACCGTACCTGGTACATAATTAATAATGCAAGCCAATAATGCAATGGCATGAGGATCTCTTAAGTTAAGCGGGATATTGACAAAGTCAGCAACTGGTTGATTATCAGGATTAGCTCTCAGCGTATGCAACATGACATCTAGGTTCGACATATATACGTCTTTTAAGACAATAAAAAACAACTTAATCATGGCAAATACCCGTCGAGGGTAGGCTCGATCAGGTCTTAATCGAGTTGATAGTGCTATCAAGCTAAAAGACAATATAAAACCAAGCGTCAATTGTCCTAAAGTCAAACTACCTGTGAGCATAATCCATGCAATCAATAAAGCACAGGTCATGGGGATCCAAAAAAATAAGCTCTTCATATTAATGCCCCCCTTTGAGTGGCGCTTGTTGCATAACGGCATTAATGTATTGGAATGGCTCATCAAGGGATAAAGCGATATTATTCATTAAGCCCATCACAGAATTTGCAAAAAGACTTATTAAAATACAAGTACTTAATAACAGGACAATAGGGATTGCTTCTCTGAAGCTAAGTGTTGGTACAGTTACTTTATCAGGAGTCCAGAACTTAAGAACACCTGTACGCATATAGCTAATTAATGCAGCTAGACCAGATAAAATGACAAAGCATAGTAATAACCAGGTATGGATGCCTGATAGATCGAAGTTATTTAGTTTTAATGCATTAGATAAAATACCAATTTTACCGATGAACCCAGATAAAGGTGGAAGTCCAATAATAACCAAAGCAGCGACAATATAACCCACACCTAAGAATGTAAAAGCTCCAGGAATAGATAGCCCAACTGGCTTTTCAATGTAGTCACTGTGCTCATCTTCATCTAAGCCGAAAGCCTCCATACTGACTGATAGTACAGAACTCTCATAGGTATCGACACGACTAATGAGTTCGACTAATAAGAAAAGTGCACTAGTGGCTAGTACTGAACTGATTAAATAGTACAGGGTAGGTCCAGTCATGGAAACGCCAGGCATCCCTAAAGCGGATAGCAAGACACCAGATGATAAAATAACGCTATAACCAACCAAGCGGCCTAAGTTTTTTTCAGCCAAAACCCCAAACATACCAAAAACTAGGGTAGCTATACCGATATAGAACATCCAGTCGCCTCCAAAGGCTGCAGGTGCACCAGATGGCACTAAGAGAGAACCTACTCTTAATAAGGTGTAGATTCCAACTTTTGTCATAACAGCAAACATAGCTGCGACAGGAGCACTAGCCGCGGAGTAAGCGTTAGGCAACCAAAAGTTTAATGGCCAGGCAGCAGCTTTAACTAAAAATGCGACTCCCAAAATAGAGCAGGCTGTTTCAAAGAGTAAGCGGTCATCTGCTCTTAAGGTGCCCGCCTTAGCTGCAATCTCTGCTAAATTCAGTGTACCTGTGATTGAGTAAATCATGGAAATACTGATTAATAGCAATGAGGCTCCAACCATATTAACGGTGACATACAGCATACTAGAACTGACTCTTCTCTCACCAGAGCCATGAAGAAGCAAACCATAAGAAGCAGCTAAGAAAACCTCAAAGAAAACAAATAAATTAAATAAGTCTCCCGTTAGAAAAGCACCATTTAGACCCATCAAAATAAATTGAAATAAGGGATAAAAATGAATACCTACGCGATTCCACAGTGCAGTAGAAAACATTAAAGAGGTCAGGCCTAAAAAAGCAGTAAGGCAAAGCATTAGAGCCGCTAACTGGTCCGCAACCAATACAATTCCTACGGGCGCCTGCCAATTACCTAAAAGGTATACGGCAATATTATTGCTGAGTTCGCTATCTAAAAAACCACTTGTATAAAACAATAGATTGACAGCAACCGCTAGTTGCCCAACAACGGATGCAAAGGAAATGAAGGTATTTAATCCACGACGCTTTTCTTTTAGTAATACCATCAAGCCGCCCGCTAAAAGCGGGATGATGATGGAAAGAATGGGTAAATGTACTGCAAAATCACTCATTCATTATTCTCCATACCATCAACGTGGTCAGTATTGGTGAGACCACGCTGAGCCAATAATAAAACTAAAAAGAGGGCAGTTGTAGCAAAACCAATCACAATAGCGGTGAGCACCAAGGCTTGAGGCACCGGATTTGCATAGTCTGCAGGATCTACGGGAACATCAGCATTAATGATTGGTGGAACACCGACACTTAATAAACCACCGCCAAAAATGAATAAATTCACTGCATAACCCAAAAGTAGTAGTCCAATGATGACTTGAAATGTTCTAGAGCGAAGAATTAACCAAACTCCAGATCCGGTGAGCACACCGATGGCCAAAGCAAAAACTATTTCCATATGATGACGCTCCTTAGTTGTTTTTTGCTAGTACACTGCTTGATTTCAAATCAGAGGTACTAGTCATATGTTCTGCAGTAGTTTCTGCATAGATATTTTTACGATGAAAACGTAATGACTGGTGTGCTAAGGCAACCAGCATATAAGTCGTAGTTCCCACAACAAGTGTAAACACACCTAGATCAAATATTAATACAGAGGAAAAATGCAATTGACCATAAAAAGGCAGAACGGGTTCCCAAATCATAGCAGTCAGGAAGGGTTTACCAAAGAACATCGGTAAGACTCCAGCCCCAACCGCTAATAATAACCCAACAGCTAACCAGTTTTGGGGTCGGATTCGTGATTTTGATTCAACCCATAACATGCCACTGACAATAAATTGGGTAATGACACCAGTAGCAAAAACTAGACCACCAACAAAGCCACCACCTGGTAAATTATGTCCTCGGAAGAAGAAATAAAAAGCAATGAGACTGGTAATCGGCATAAGCATACGAGCGATTACATTAGGCACGAGCATAGTGCCTCGAGGTAACTTACCGTCCTCTTTGATGCGGCGTAAGTCAGTCGTTAACTCATCGCTTGCAGGCTCCAAGGCGCGCAACATTTCTTGTGGTGGTCTAAAGCGTCGTAATAAAGCGTAAACTGCCAATGCGACAATACCTAGTACGGTGATTTCACCAAAGGTATCAAAACCACGGAAATCCACTAGAATAACGTTAACAACGTTGGTGCCATGACCTTCAGGTAATGACTTGGTTAATATGGCATCAGCGATATTAGTCGGATTTTCTGGACGCGTCATGAGGAAGTAGGCTAATAAGAACATACCTATACCAGCCACAATGGCTATTAATAAATCACGTCGACGTCTAAGTGACAAGATAGGATCATCATCTAGTTCGCTAGCGGTTCGTTTTGGCTGTGGCAACCAGCGTAAACCTAGCAGCAATAGAACACATGTCACGACCTCAACGACGAGCTGTGTTAAGGCCAAGTCTGGCGCAGATAACCAGACAAAAGTAGCAACTACGACAATACCGGTAGCACTAGAAAATACGATGGTGCGGAACCGATTATATTGAGCGTGATAGGCTGCTAAAATTGCCCCGAGTCCACCTACAACCCAAAGTGCTAAGAAGAACCAGTTGATTTCATTCAGGCTCGGTCGAGGGACATCATAACGGCCCATCAAAGGCAGGGCAGCGACTAGAATGGTAATCAGCACGACTAATAGTAACTGTACTTGCATCCGCTCTGAAGAGGTAGAACGAATGCTGTTGAAGGCAAAAGCATCAAGAGAGTCCATGAGCCTATCAAATAGACGGCGACCATCGAGTCGTTGAGTAAATGGTGTTACATCAGGGTATTCATTGAGTGAGCGATTCATAATGAAGGCCAAGATAACACCCCCTAAAAGGGCTAAGGCACTCATTAGCAAAGGAAGGTTGAAACCATGCCAAATAGACAAGCTATACTCTACGCCATGATTCAGACCTAATACGCCAGCAATGGCTGTTTCAAGAAATGGTCCAATTGTCTGTTGTGGAAAAATCCCTACCAATACACATAAAAAAACGAGGATAGCAACGGGAGCAAGCATTAATTTTGGTGGTTCATGGGGCTTTTTACTTAACTTGTCAAAATTAGCTTCGCCAAAAAATACGCTAGCGATCATGCGATAAGAATAGGCAACACTTAAAATACTGCCACAGACAGCCATAATTGGTAGAAAGTAAGGATTAGCTGGTGCTGTATCTATAAAGAGTGTCTCAGCAAAGAACATTTCCTTGGAGATAAAGCCATTTAGAAGAGGGATGCCGGCCATCGCAGCTGTAGCCACGGTAGCTAAGATTGCAGTTATTGGCATCACCTTGCGTAGGCCGCCGAGGACAGTAATATCACGAGTGCCTGTTTCATGATCCACAATCCCTGCGACCATGAACAAAGAGGCTTTAAAAGTAGCATGATTTAACATGTGGAAAATGGCCACAAACAATGCTAAGGCACTATTTAACCCTAATAAAGTACAGATTAAGCCTAAATGACTAATCGTGGAATAAGCCAAAATTCCTTTTAAATCTCTTTGGAAGAAAGCATTGTAGCCACCTACAACAAAGGAAATAATACCTGCGCCACTGATGACATAGAACCAAAGATCAGTGCCTGATAAAACAGGCCAAAAACGAGCTAATGCAAAAACACCCACTTTTACTAAAGTCGCAGAATGCAGGTAAGCCGACACTGGAGTAGGGGCTGCCATTGCATTGGGCAACCAAAAGTGAAAAGGAAATTGAGCGCTTTTAGTTAAGCATCCTAATGCAAAAGTAATCAGTATAAAAGGATAATACTCACTGGATTTAATGAGGTTACCAGAGTTTAAAATGACATCTAAATCATAGCTACCAACCACATAACCCATGACCAGAACTGATGCTAAGAGCGCAAAGCCCCCGGTTGCAGTGATTGTTAATGATATTTTCGCACCACGGCGAGCATCTGCCCGATGATGCCAATAAGCAATCAACATAAAGGAAGCCATACTCGTTAGCTCCCAGAAGATGACCATCTGGATTACATTGCCCGATAATACAAGACCTAACATTGACCCCATAAAGGTCAAAAAGAAAGCGTAAAAGCGAGGTCGAGGGTCGCTCGGATCCATATAGTAACGAGCATATAAGGATATCAACGTCCCCATACCTGAAACAAGTAGGGCGAAGATAGATGAGAAGCCATCCATGCGGAAAGTAAAGACAAGCCCAAGGGAGGGGATCCAGTTATAGCGTTCCTCAATCTCCACACCGCTCATGATCTCTGGCAATTGCAAAGCAATTAAAACAAAACACGTTAATGCTGTGATTAAAGATAACTTTGCTTCATAGTTTCGATTATTTTGCGGTAATACTGCGGCAATAAGAGTAGCCAAAAAAGGAAGTAAAACGATACTAGCCAATAACATGTAAAAAGCGTCCCTTATTGAGTATTGAGTTCAATGAGCGGTCCCTGGAAAAGTATACTTCCGCTCGGTTGATTAGCAGTAGATCCACCCTTAGGTTCTAAACTGATATAGAAAATCTGATTTTTTTGAACTGTGCCTAAACGCTCTGGATCAATTGTGTTTGAACCTTTAGTATCCAGAATACTGATAGCACGCATTGAGTTAGCGTTACCTCTAGCGGTCCATAGCTGCAAGTCAAGATCTGACTGAGGGATCTGCTGATAAGTCGGCGTAACGACGGCCTTGCCATGATTGCTTATTTCTAGACTCCAACCGGCGGTTGGATTGGCTGAGCGATCGGTGAGTACTGCAACCCATCGTAAAGAGTCACTAGTGGAAGGCCAAAAAATTACAACTAAGGCAAGCAATAGACTTGCTAAGCCTAAACCCTGCCAAAACTTAATAGAACGCCATAAGAAATGAAGTCGTAAGGATAAAGGCATTTTTTTGCCTTCTTTAGCATATGCTGCTGCTTTTTCCTCCATGAGCTTTTCTGCTTCTGAGCTTTCACCTTCATAATTGCTATCATATTTTTTGCGTTCTTGTTCTTTTTGTAAGTTATGCAGCTCTTTGAGTTTGTTATTCAAGGATTTCCAAATACTAGGGTCAAGAGAGCAGGGTTGTAGCTGGGCTATGAACTCAGTAAATAGCTCCTCCCAAAGTAGAATAATACGTGTGCTGTCTAAGGTGTTATCAATGATTTCATGGACTTGACGCAGATCTCCTTCACTCATTCCACCGAGTACATACTCACCAAGGATTAGGCCCGCCTCGTGACGAGGTAAGTGGGGCATGGAACGGGCTAAATGATGTAAACCAATACTTAGGTCTTCTTTGAGTCGACCTAAAGGAATACCCATCCGAGTGGCAGAGACTGCTTGTACATCAGGGCTTAAATAGACAGTCAGCAAGGAACTTTGTTGTTCCTCAGTCAGCTGCTCAAAGTAGTAATGGAAAGTTTCTTCACTATTAAGCTCAGGGTTTAACTCCTGTTGGATCTCCCTCATACCTAATGGCTTAAAAGCAGGTTCTTTAGCGTGACTTAAGGCGTGAGTCTGATACTGCTCACGATAATACTCACGAATCTGATAGCGTAATATGCTATAGAGCCAACCTCTGGCCGAACCCATATCAGGTTCATAAGCGCCCGCATTTTCCCAAAAAATTACAAAGGTTTTGAGTAGAACTTGTTGTGCTGATTGTTCATGGATCAGTGATTGTCGAGCTAAAGTCATCATCGACTCGGCTTCAGTATCAAAAAGTTGTTGCAATGCATTTTTCTGCTTTTTTGCAATTGCAAGTAGTAATTTTTCTAGATGTTGTGAGCTGTTTTTGTCTAACTTCATGTATTACGCTTTAGGCCTGAATCTTTAGATGTAAACTTCAATGTGTCTCGTGTGAAAATATTATAGTAGAGAGTGAGCTTTTATGGCAGAGATGAGTACCTCATTTTTAAACAACTTCAGTCTCCATGGCAAAACTGCCCTAATCTCTGGTTCAAGTAGCGGCTTAGGCTTAGCCATGGCAATGGCTTTTGCTAACAGCGGTGCTAAGGCCATCATCAACGGCCGACAAGAATCAAGATTAATTGATTTGAAGAATCGAGCCCTAGACGAGGGGCTGGATGTCGACTATTTATGTACAGATCTAACAGAATTCGATTCAATTGACAGGGCAATTGAAGAAATTAAGGACAAATATGGCACTTGTAATATTCTAATCAATAATATCGGAACGCGCATAAGAAAATCACTTTCTGACTTTAATCAGGAAGATATTCTTACAATAATCCAACAAAATTTAACTGCATCCATTTATCTTTCAAAGCAAATAATTCCGTTGATGATTGAAGATAATTGGGGACGGATTATCACGATTTCGTCTATTGCTGGACGATTGGCTAGAGCAGGTGACTCTGTTTACCCTATCACAAAAATGGGTTTAGAGGGAATGGTTAGAAGTTTGGCAGTGCAGTATGCAAAGCACGGTATCACTAGTAATGGCATCGCGCCAGGATTCTTTGCTACTGAGCAAAATCTATCAATGATGAGAACAGAGGAAGAAAAAGCAGCACATGTTGTTCGTGTACCGATGAAACGTTGGGGAGAACCGAGTGAATTAGCAGGTGCCGCTGTGTTTTTTGCTTCGGAGGCCGCATCTTACGTCAATGGCCAAATCCTGACCATTGACGGAGGTTTTACGGCGAGTTTTTAATGACGAGAGGAGGCTACATTTCCAGCTCTAGACTCATGATTAACGGTTTCCATTGATCTATTTCCATTTGCATAAAAGCTTTGAACTCTTCAGGAGTAGAGGGGATTGGCTCCATGTATTGGGCTCTGAGTGATTCAATGACTTGTGGATGATTCAGTGCGTCAAATAGCGCTGTCTGTAATTGATCCTTAATAGGTTGCGGTACTTTGTTGGAGATAACAAAACCCGACCAGGCTGCACCGACGACATCGCTCACTCCAGTTTCTCTCATAGTTGGCACATCTGGTAATGCTTCGATGCGTTCAGCGCCTGTTTGAGCTAATAGTTTTAAACGACCATCATTTGCTAATGGAACTAAAGCGATGGGCGCTAAGGCGGTAAACTGAGTATCACCAGCCACTAAGGAATTAAGGGCTTGCGGTGATGAGTTATATGGGATGGCCATGGCTTCGCCACCAATGCTTTGCAAAAATAGCTCTTGGGTCAGATGAGAGCCTGAACCAGTTCCTGGGATAGAAAAGTTCATGGCATCGGGATTCTTCTTAATTTCCCCAGCCAAGTCTGCTAATGTTTCGATACCACTTTCCATGGAGACAGCAATCACATTTGGCTGGGTAACGGCTAATGTAAGAGGGTATAGATCCTTGTTGGGGTCAAAGTTGAGGTTTTTATATAAAAACTGGTTATACACTAGCGGCCCATTAATACTGATCCCAAAGGTATAGCCATCAGGCTTGGCTCGGGCGATAGCAGCTGTGCCAATATTACCTCCAGCTCCTGCACGGTTTTCTATAACAATGCTTTGATTAAGTGTTTTAGAGGCTTCAGCGGCCACAACTCGAGCTATTTGATCAGGAGTAGAGCCAGGACCAAAGGGTACAATTAAGCGAATTTCTTTCGTTGGCCAGTCATCCACATTTTGCGCCTGTGCAGAAGAAAATGCGATAAAACTAGTCAAAGTGAAGGCAGTGCATAGTAATTTATTAGCGATAGCCTTTGTTTTTCTTTTTGTCATTTAAAGATTCCTGAGTCAATTAATTAATCATTGGGAACTGAGAGTCTAATCCCAGCATAATACGGTTGTATTGCTCTAAAATAGCAGAGGTTTCTGGCGCTGGATAGGGACTATAGGGTGTATCCAGCACCCAGTTTTTATATTCTGCATAAGGAATATCCTGAGTTAATTGCTGGAATCGTTGATTACAAAGATCCATCACATCCTGCTCGGCAGGATATTCTTGGTGAAATTGAACATACTCAACGGTCATGCACATGACAATTGCTTTATGTCTATCAGTTTCACTGTAATCTTCGAGCGCTTCTTCAGCTAAAGCAGTATGCGCAAAGAGACTACTGAGGCTTATAGCAGCTGCCCCAAGAAAAAAGGCGAGTTTATTGGAGTTTGACTGTTTACTCATCTTTTTCACCTAAGCCAAGCATGATCATGGAAATGTTGGCAAAAACGCGTTGATCGTTATCTGATAAATTATTATAGACATCGCTAAGAATATACTTTTGCCTATAAGCTCTTTCAAAGCTTTGATAAAGGTGCAATTGATAGCGCTGATAGTCTTCAAAGTCCACTTTGTTCATGAAGTTGACTAAACGAAATTCGCATAGCTCTAAGTTTTTAGAAATATCTTCTTTTTTATGTTTTTTATCTAAAACCGGTGTCTGACCAGACATGATGCCTTCCATGCACATGGAGAGCAGCTCATTTTTAGTCGATTGAGGATATTCTGTTTTGGAGCAAGCAGCCAAAAGCAGGGGAGTAAGCAATAAAGCTATGATTTTCAAAGGTTTAAGTTGCATAACTTCGTAAAAAGACTTGTGTATTAAAGGCATAGTTTAATATACTTAAAGCCGATATGTGCATAAACAAAGACCTTCTTAATGTTTAATACGATAAAGCTTTTACAAATAATCTGTTCTGTTATTTTGTTCCTCGCTAGTCATCTAGCTTGGGCTGAGCTGGATGATGTGGATTCGGATTTAGGGCCGTTGCCACAATTAGATAATGATGTAGCTTTTAAGGGCGCCTGCCGTTCTACTATCTGCGGTGGTAGTTACAGAGAAGATATTCGTTTTGAACATATTCTTAAAAAACCGATTAGTAGTGGCCGTATTTCTTCGCACTATGGGTGGCGCAAGCACCCAGTTCTTTTTACGCATCGTATGCACACAGGCATTGATTATGCAGTCCCCATAGGCACTGAGGTTAAGGCCGCACAGCACGGTAAAGTGGTTTTTGCAGGTAGCCAAGGTGGCTATGGTAAGTTATTGGTCATCAAGCATAATTCAACATACCGTACTGTATATGCTCATTTAAATAAATTTAATGTTGAGATTGGCGATTGGGTCAATCAAGGTGATGTTGTTGCTTACTCAGGTAATACTGGTTTATCTACTGGTCCACATCTGCATTATGAAATTCGCAAAAATGGCTTATCACTTAACCCATTAACCGGTGAAAGTGCCAGTGACCATATTTTGGTACTAAATGACTCGAGTACAGCACAAGTTGATAATGCACGTGTTAATCGACAGACTAACGGTCGAGTACGCACCATCTTAAAGTAAGAGTAGTGGTATTGCTCTATAGAATTAGGAGCGTTATTTGTTATAAATAATGTACTTTACATAATATACATTATGCGAAATTAATTAATTTTAGTTATCGTATTTCAAAGCGCATATTTGATACAATATAGCTACACTTATAACCCCTAACATTAGCTGGAGTTTTTAATGATCGATTTTTATTATTGGACCACACCAAATGGTCATAAAGTAACGCTGTTTCTTGAAGAAGCTGGTTTAGAGTATAAAGTTCATCCCATTAATATTGGCAAAGGCGAACAATTTGAGCCGGAGTTCTTAAAGATTGCGCCTAACAATCGAATACCTGCCATTGTTGATCATAATCCCATCGAAGGTAATGAACCCATTGCTATATTTGAATCAGGCGCTATTTTAGAATATCTAGCGGATAAGACCGGTAAGTTTTTGGCCAAATCGGGGCCAAAGCGTTATGACGCCTTGCAGTGGCTATATTGGCAAATGGGTGGCTTTGGCCCAATGCTGGGTCAGAACCATCACTTCAATCAATATGCAAATGAGAAAATCCCCTATGCTATTGAACGCTATGTTAATGAATCTAAACGCTTATACGGTATTTTAAATAAGCAATTAGAAGGTAAAGATTTTATTATTGGTGATGACTATACCATTGCCGATATGGCTTGTTATCCATGGGCTCTGTATGCTGAGCGTCAAGATGTGGATTTAAATGATTACCCACATATTCAGGCTTGGATTAAGCGTATCGAAAGCCGTCCTGCCACCAAAGCTGCCTATGCCATTATTCCTATCTACAACCCAGATCAAGGAAAACCAATGACAGATGAAGCTAAAAAACATCTTTATGGTAAAAAAGAATAATTTAATTAATTTTGGAATACTATGCTAACAATAAATTATATGGCTAAGCTGCGAGAAGAGCTTGACCTTTCTTCAGAGCAAATAGAATGGCAAGGCGGTACCGTAGATGAGCTTTTAAACTTTCTCAGAAATCGTGGAGAGCCTTGGCAATCTACCCTCTCCGCTGCTAACGTTTATAAAGTCGCGATTAATAATGAGATTGTTCATGAGCATACAGCACGCGTTGCAGAGGATGCTGTAGTCGCTCTATTACCACCAGTCACTGGAGGTTAGGGTGTACACAATTACGATTCAGGAAGATGACTTCGATCTGGCTCAGGAAATGGCAAAAGCTGAAGCCGCTGCATCAAACGCTGGTGCAGTGGTTAGTTTTACTGGTCGAGTCCGAGGTCATGATTACGATAAGCCCTTAAGTCATCTATTCCTAGAGTATTTCCCAGGCGTGACTGAAAAAGAAATTGAAAAAATTATTCTTCAGGCGCAGCAGCAATGGCCTATCCTGTATGTACGCGTTATTCACCGTGTTGGCCGCATCAATACCGGTGAAGACATTGTTTTAGTGTTAACCGCAAGTGAGCATCGCAAGGCCGCTTATCAGGCTAATGAATTCATCATGGATTACCTCAAAACTAGAGCACCATTTTGGAAAAAAGAGCACTTTATGGACGGTGATGCCAACTGGGTAGAAATGAAACAATCTGATTTAGAACATACTCAATCGTGGCAGGCATAAGTACTACTCTCCCTCTTCCTTCATTGGCTGCTATCGTGTTGGCTGGTGGCCAAGGAAAACGAATGGGCTATCAAGAAAAGGGATTGATTCAACTAAAGCAGCGAGCTTTACTCGACTATGTATTGGATAAGCTTCGCCCCTATAGTGAGCAGATTGTTATCAGTGCAAATCGAGCGCTTGAACAATATCAGCAATTTGGTTTTCCAATTGTTCAAGACTTGCCAACGTATTCGCAGCGAGGACCTCTTGCTGGCATTTACAGTGCTGCTGCTAGCCTATCAACTGAGGTTGAGTTTATTCAAGTTTTGCCTTGTGATACCCCCTATTTGCCACACGATTTAGTTCTACAGTTTTATCAGTACTTGCAGGCTAATCCCGATAAGGAATTGGTCATGGCCGTGACTTCAAATAAAGAGCATCCTGTGATTATGCAGTGTAGGCCTAGTGTCATCGCTAAATTAAAAGTTTATTTGGATGATCCGCAAATCCTAAATCGGGTAATGAGTTTTATTAAACGTTGTGATTACGGCACTATTGAGTTTGATGATACTGAACTATTTATTAATATGAATGACCCTAGCCTTTTACAAGGCTAACTTATTTAAAAGGACAACCATGAGAGATTATTACGATGCCCTTAATGATCTATTATCTAATGCAACAAGTAATCAAGAAATAGAAGAAGTTGCCATAGAAGAAGCTGAAGGCAGAGTATTAGCTAAGGATTTATTAGTTCAATACCCTGCTCCTCAATTTAATAATAGTGCGATGGATGGCTACGCCGTTCATGATATGCAGCGCCAAGAGTGGGAAGTCATCGGTATCATATCGGCTGGTGATCAGAGTGATCAATTTGAGCTAAAACCAGGTCAAGCAGTACGTATATTTACTGGTGCTGGATTGCCTAAAAATTGTGAATCAGTGATTCAACAAGAATTAGTTGAGCGTGACGGTGAAAACATCCGTGTCGCAGAGCCTTTTCCTGCCGCTAAAAATATTCGCTATCAAGGCGAAGAGCTAAAAAAGGATGATGTACTGCTTGATGCGAATCGTGTCATTACGCCAGCTGCTATTGGTTTATTAGCGAGTCAAGGTTATGCAACTGTCCCCTGCTTTAAAAAGCTTAAGGTGACTGTATTTTCTACTGGTGATGAGCTGACGCCTTTAGGTCAAGCGCTAGAGGTTAATCAGATTTATGACTCTAATCGACCGATGTTATTGAGCCTTTTAAAGCGTTTTGAGTTTTTAGAAGTGAGTAGTGGCGGTGCTATTGAGGATAATTTGCACATACTTAAGTCGCATATTACTAAGGCAATAGATCATCAGGATGTACTAGTCTTCTCTGGCGGTGCTTCTGTCGGTGAAAAAGACTTTTTAAAGCAAGCCCTGGAGGAACTAGGTGAAATTGAACATTGGAAATTAGCCATTAAACCAGGTAAGCCTTTTGGCTGGGGTAAAGTTGGAAGTAAAACCAAGGTGTTTTTATTGCCAGGGAATCCGGTAGCGAGTTTTGCTACAAGTGTTTTATTGGCTATTCCTGCGATGAAACATATTGCAGGGGTAAACCTCGATAAATCAAAACCTTTTAATTTTAAAGCACAGGCGGCTTTTGAAGTTCCGAACAATAAAAGTGTTCGACGTGATTTTAGACGTGGCGCTCTTCGCAATGACGATCAAGGTGTTTGGGTGGAGCTTTTGACAACACAGGATTCACATATGCTCTCAGGTATTACCTATGGTGATGTATTAGTTGAAGTACCGCCAATGCAGTCAGTTAAGCACGGTGATGGGCTCAATGTTTACCCGCTTAATTGTCTAAGTTAATATCGCATAGCGTAATCAGCTAATGTATTCGATACCGTTATAAACAACTTGACGATGAGGTCGGGCAAAACCTACTAAAGTTAAACCGGCCTCTTTTGCTAAGTTGACAGCAAATTGAGTGGGCGCTGATACGGCTACTAAGCAAGAAATCCCACTAAGAGCGGACTTTAAGACCATCTCGTAACTGGCTCGGCTTGAGACAACTATAAAACCTTCTTGCCACTGAATCTTGTGCTTCATGGCATGCCCAATTAACTTATCTAGGGCGTTGTGTCTTCCTACATCTTCAAAACTTAACTTGATATCCCCTTCTTTAGTGGCCCAAGCAGCCGCATGCACTGAACCAGTAGACTCTCGTAAGGGTTGCATTTGGTCAAATTGATTTAAAGCTTTTTCAATGGCAGCTGGAGCGATATTAATATGATGATCAATCGTAGCAATATCTGGTTTAACTGCTTCTAGGTTTTCGATACCACAAAGTCCGCAACCACTGCGACCTTGCATATTTCGACGTCGATGCTTTAATTGCATAAAAGCTTCAGAGGCAATCTCGATGTTGACGATGATACCTTGTTCACTTTCAAATAGCTCTACATCATAAAATTGAGATGCTCTCTTGATGATCCCTTCACTAAGACTGAAGCCAAGTGCTAGTGCTTCTAAATCAGAAGGTGTAGCCATCAAAACAATATGAGACACCCCGTTGTATACAAGGGACACCGGGGTTTCCTGAATAAGAACGTCTTGAGTAGGTGTGATTACACCCTTCTCAAGACGCCAGATAGATGCTTCAGATAAAGGATTCATGAAGCTAAATCAACTGCTTAATCATAAGTTATAAAGCGGAACCACCTTCGGTCTTAGCTTTTTCAGCACGCTTTGCCATCACTTCACGATACCAACGTGGATGGTGAGTACGGGCCCAAGCTTGAGAAACAACACCCTCAACCATGGCACGAATCGTACCTCTAACCCAAATAGCGGCATAGACGTGAACGATAATACCTGCAATTAAGACTAAGGCAGATGCTGCATGTAATAATAGACCAACACGTTTAAGGGGAATCGGCACTACTTCACCAAAGTAAGCATGCCAAGATAAAAGACCTGTCACTAGTAAGGTTAGCATGCAGATAGACATTAGCCAGAACATGGCTTTTTGACCTGCGTTGTATTTGCCAACGTCACCAACCGCTCTCCCCTTTAAAATATCGCCCACAGAGGTCAGCCACTTCGTATCTTCTTTGTTGAGGATATTATGTTTTGCGTAACGGAAGAACATGATCATGAAACTAAGGAACATGACCACGCCAATCCAAGGGTGCAGTATACGTGCAAGCTGCGGAGTTCCGAAAACACCTGTTAGCCAGAAGAAAGCGGGATAGAAAAAGGCTAAACCGGAGATAGCTAATAACACAAAGCAACCGGCAGTTACCCAGTGGTTAACGCGCTCTACTTTACGATAGCGTTGAATTACTTGTTCAACTTGTTTATTAGGCTGAGTCATGATTATGCCTCCTCTTCACTTTTCAGTACTTCACCGTCATCAGTTAGTACTTCATTTCTGTCTTCGTCAGTTTTACTAGGACCCATAGTAATGTAATGCAACCAACCTAAGAAACCGGCGGCAGCAATACCTACTGTAGCTAAAGGCTTCAAGATGCCCTTCCAAACTTGAACTGTGCTACTGATTTTTGGATCGGTTGGCAGACCACTATATAAGTCAGGTCTATCAGCGTGGTGTAATACGTACATCACGTGAGTACCACCTACACCCTCAGGATCGTAAAGACCGGCATTTTCGAAACCACGGGAGTTAAGATCCTTGATGCGATCCTCAGCGAAAAACTTCATGTCTTCTTTAGAACCAAAACGAATAGCACCAGTCGGACAGGTTTTAACACAGGATGGCTCCTGACCTACGGCTACGCGGTCAGAACATAATGAACACTTGTAGGCCTTTTTGTCTTCCTGAGAAATTCGGGGAATATCAAAGGGACAGCCTGCCACACAATAGCCACAGCCAATACAGTTTTCCTGATGGAAATCAACGATACCGTTAGTGTATTGAATAATAGCACCTGGCGAAGGACAGGCCTTTAGACAGCCTGGATCTGCACAGTGCATACAGCCGTCCTTACGGATGAGCCACTCTAATTTGCCAAACTCTTCAGTTTCGCTAAAGCGCATGACAGTCCAGCTCTTTGGAGTAAGGTCAGCCGGGTTGTCATAAACTCCAACGTTATTGCCGACTTCGTCTCTAATATCGTTCCACTCAGAACAGGCAACCTGACAAGCCTTACAGCCAATACAGGTAGTTGTATCAATAAGCTTTGCTACTTCTACAACTGGCTTGCGAACTTGAGGTGGCGGCGTAACAGTCGACGTCGCTGAGCGTCGCTTAATATCTAGTGATTGTAGCGCCATCACACTTCTCCTTAAAAGAATAGTTAAACACTTGGGTAATATATATTTACAAAAATATTACGCATATATGCAGCATTATACTGCCTGCAAGAATAAAAAGGGATGCAAGTATTCCCTTAATGCTTAAGAATCTAGATTAAACAACAAATATCACTGAAAAGAATTCGAGTATTTATTGATAAAACGTCACTTTCAGGCGAAAAGTATAATGTGTTTATTGTTTTTATGTATTAGCTCTAATAAAATCCCCAGATTTACCACCACTTTTTTTAAGTAGTTGTACTGACTGAATAATCATGCCTTTATCTACTGCTTTAAGCATGTCATAGACCGTCAATAACCCAACACTTGCAGCAGTTAATGCCTCCATCTCAACCCCAGTTTTACCAAGATTTTCAACTGTGACCTGTATATATGCCCTTTGCTCCTCCGGATATAATTCAAAATCAACATTAATATGCGTCAAAGCCAAGGGATGACATAAAGGTATTAAATTACTAGTTTGCTTAGCTGCTTGAATAGCGGCAATTCTAGCAATTCCAAATACATCTCCCTTTTTGCTCTGCCCAGAACTTAATAAATCAAAGGCCGTTTGATTCATAGTGATAGAGCCTTCGGCAATGGCTTGTCGTTTGCTTGTGTTTTTATCACCCACATCAACCATATGTGCTTGGCCATCTTCATTAAAGTGTGTAAGTTTTTGTTCTGACATAAAGACTCCAATATTGCATTATCTACTGAAAAAACTGCTCTATTATAATAGCTTCTGTATGGTCTATGCGTGATATAGTAAACAGCATGAATCGTTCAAATAATTTACATTGGAGATACTAGTTAATGAGTAGTAATAATGACTTTGGTTTTGAGTTGGAGACCCTAAAGGTAGGTGTGGTCTCAGTCAGTGATCGAGCCTCTAAGGGGGAGTACGTGGATGAGGGCTTACCAGGCTTAAAGTCTTGGCTGAATTCAGCGGTCATCAACCCTATCGAGTATGTTGAACGTTTGATTCCTGATGAGCAGGAGTTAATTTCTGATACGCTTAAAAAGCTTGCCGATGATGAACGCTGCCATCTCATTTTAACTACCGGAGGGACTGGCCCTACCCCTCGTGATGTGACACCTGAAGCCACGCTAGCGATTGCAGAGCGCGTGATTCCGGGCTTTGGCGAGCAAATGCGCCAAATCTCCCTAAACTTCATTCCAACTGGCATTATTTCTCGCCAAGTAGGTGTCCTTCGTGGAGCTAGTGTGGTCCTTAATCTCCCCGGCCGTCCTAAAGCCATTGCAGAAACTTTAGGTGGACTCAAAGACGAATCTGGCAAACAAAAGGTACATGGTATTTTTGCTTCAGTCCCTTTTTGTATAGAGTCAGTCAGTGGCCTAAAGGTACGATGTAGAGCAGAAGTATGTAATGCAGTCTATCCTGGTGAAAAGTGGCAGGCTTTGTAGTTCAGTGAGGATAAAGAATAAAGGGGCTTTTACTAAGCCCCTTTATGAATTTAACTGCTAAATTTAACCACCAGTTTTTGCCATGATGCGAATAATTTGCTCAGGCTTTTCATTAAACTCGTGCTTTTCAGGTTTTAGTTCAATAGCAAGTCTGAGGGCTTCTTCGAGCTCATGATCAGAACAGTCAGAACGCAAATAAGGCTTTAAGTCAAAGCTATCATTTTGCCCAAGACATAAATGCAGCACACCATCGGCTGTCATGCGCACTCGATTACAGGTCTCACAGAAGTGTTGTGAGCGTGGCGTAATAAAACCTAAAGAGAAGTCACCGTCAGCTGTTTCCCAATAACGAGCAGGTCCACCACCATGAATACGTTTTGATTCAATGAGTCCGAACTTGTCCTGAGCATCTTCAATGACCTTTTGTAAATCAAGATAGTCTAAACGCTGGCCACTTACGCCCATCGGCATGACTTCGATAAGTCTTAAGGTAAAGCCGGCTTCCATACAGAAGCGGATCATGCTCTCAATATCCTGAGTATTAACTCCCGGCAGTGGAACCATATTAACCTTGGTGCGGGTGAAGCCAGCGTCTTTAACCGCTTTTAAGGCTTCTAACACTTTAGGTAGGGAGTCGCTGCCGGTGATTTGTTTGACAGTATCAGCATCTAATGAGTCCATGCTGATGTTGAAGCGATTAAGGCCGGCGTCCTTTAAGGGTTGAGCTAGACGAGCGAGTTGGGTGCCATTAGTCGTCATAGAGAGGTCTTCAACGCCATCTAGGGCAGATAAACGCCCAACTAAGTCAACAACACCTTTACGTAATAAAGGCTCACCACCAGTTAATCTAAAGCGCGAGGTACCAAGACGAGCAAAAGTCGCTACTACCCTTTCGATTTCATCAAAGGTCAGGTAGTTTTCAGCATGCTCGAACTCTGTAAATCCTTCTGGGATACAGTAGGTACAGCGCAAATCGCATTTATCGATTAAGGAAATGCGTAAATACTCTATGCGTCGATTGAAACGGTCAATTAACATGGCTACGCTGACCCCCTATATTTATGTATTGTGAAGTTAAAATCTACTGTCAATAGAAGATTGCAAATAGAAGTCATATTATAACAGATACCCGACTAATAGAGTCGGGTAATTTTCAGTAGCCAAACAGCAGGCCTCTAAAAGATATCAGGCGATCAAAATAAAGCAAACTTATTTTGATAGTAACTCTAAAATTTTACGATTATTTCGTTCTTTGGCTAAATCGAGAGCACTAACACCATCAAAATTTACCGCATTTGGATCAGCGCC
>LSQX01137058.1_pt2 | contig 32644 bp, 26 predicted proteins | sample 654561 | NCBI WGS metagenome assembly LSQX01 (sample SAMN04489861, study PRJNA283612) | anaerobic digester metagenome | isolation source: 4 biogas reactors fed with cattle manure at either 37C or 55C with and... | place: Denmark: Kongens Lyngby | collected 2014 | reverse complement strand
CGCCCTCGCCCGTGGGCCGTTCGGAAAGCGCTTCGTAGGTATGACGCACGGGCGGGGCGCCCGTGCCACATGAACGGCAACGGCATCACGACAGCTTACGCTTTCCATGTGCCACGGGCGCCCTCGCCCGTGGGCCGTTCGGAAAGCGCTCCGTAGGTACGACGCACGGGCGGGGCGCCCGTGCCACATGAACAACAACGACAAGCGGCAGACGGCAACGACCAACGGCACAGGTCGTCAGACGCGCAGCGTCTGCCGGGGGTCGGCCTCTCCAACGGCTGACGGCAAACGCCCTACGACCCGGCGCCGAACAGCCCCTCGTCCAGCCCCAGCAGCGCCTCGACCAGCTCGTCGTGGATATTCGCGAAGGGGAGTGTGCCCTGCATCAGCGGCACCTGGTCGGCGGCGTAGCCACCGCGCGCCGCCACGGTTCGGTCAGGGGCGTAGCCGAGCGAATCGTTCGCCACCCCCACCAGCAGCGGGATCGGGGCGGCCGCTCCGCCGAGGATGTCGTTCTTGACCGCCTGGAAGGTCTCGAAGGGCGCAGCATAGAGCCCCAGCGGCCCGATGCGCATGCCCTGGATGAACGTTGGATGGACGATCTGCCGCCCCTGCTCCATGGCGTCTATGAAGCGCCGGTAGGCGGTCGCCCTCACCACCGCCATCCGCACCTCCCGGTCGTCATCGCTCGGGCCGGCGTGGATGATCGCCTCCTGCTCCGCCAGCAGCGCGCGGAAGTCGTCGAGGCTGTACTCGCGGCGGCTGAACTGCACCTCCGGCCGGACCGCGTCAATGCGATCGACCTCCAGCGGCTGCGCCTGCGCAATTCCGTGGCGCACGGCACGTGCGTAACGCGCCGCAATCACATCCAGCGCCAGCAGCGACTCCTGCTCGGGCTCATGCACCACGCAGGTGTTGACGTCACCGTTGGCGCCCTGCAGGAAGAGGCCGACCGAGCCGAGGTGCTCGCGCTCGATCAGGTTCGTGCCGACGCCGCAGAAGTCGCCGTGGATCCAGCGTGTCTGCGCGCAGCAGACGACTGGATGGCAGCCGAAGGAGCCAGCGAAGCCGATCATCTCACCGGCCTCATCGCGCGCCACCAGCACGTTCGCTTCGGTGTCGGTGAGTTCGGGCTGTGCGGGTCGCCAGTCCTCGCGCAGCGCCTCCTCAAGCGTCGGGCGCTGGTCGTACTCGCGGTTGACGCCGATGCCCTCGCAGGGAACCCGGGCGTGCGACAGCGTCGCCGGGCGCAGGTCCTCGATGGCGGCGATCGCGGCTCTGGCAATGCGGTCGGGCAGAAGCTCCACCCATGGCGGGTCCGCCTGAGCCCAGCCGATCAGCCCGCCGCTCTCGGGGCCGCTATGCGTGTGCGTGCAGCACACCATCACGCGCTCGGGAGGGACGCCGGTGGCCTCCTGCACAAGCTCGCAGACGCGCTCGGTGGTCGCGCGGTAGATGACGCAGATGTCGTTGCTGACGACCACCACCGGTGCGCCATCATCAGTCTCAAAGGCCATCGCGCGCGCCCAGAGTCGATCGCGCACACCGACGCTGTGGCGGTTGATGAACGGGCCGAAGCCGGCAAGCTCCACGCCCACCCGTGGCGTCAGGTCACTTCGCCCCATGCCGATGCGCATCACTCAGTCGCCTCCTGCGCGGCAAAGTGCTCCCGCACCGCCTCCAGGCGGTCATTGACCTTCGCGACGCCCTCGATCAGTTGGTCAATGTACTCCGGCTCCGACAGCAGCGATTTGTGCGACATGACCGCGCCGGTCTCGCCGCAGGTGCGCTCGACATTCGGCAGGCTCAGGTTCGCGTAATCCTGCGTGAGCGCCGGGTCGCGGAAGGGGATGGGGCTGGTGGGGTGCTGGAGGTTCATCAGCGGGTGCCGGTAGACCGGGTAGTAGGGCACCCCGATGCCGACGCCTTCGGCAGCAAGCGCGGCAACATAGTGCGCGCGATCAACGCCGTCTGCCTGCGCCGGGTCGAAGTGCATCGTGACCGCGTAGTATGCCTGGCGGGTGATGCGTGGATCGCGCCTCGCCACGCGCAGAGGGCCGCCGATGCGCGCGAGGCCCTCAGTCAGCCGCGCCACGTTCTCCCCACGGATGCGCGACTGCTCCTCGATGCGCGTCAACCCGCCGCGCAGCAGCACGCACTGCATCTCCGTGGTGCGGTAGTTATGCGCGTAGACACCGCCCGCCTCAAGACCCTCACCATCGGCCGTCGGCGCCCAGCCGACGTGCTTGAGCGCGAACGCGGTGCGGTAGACCTCGTCGTCGTTGCAGGTGATCGCGCCACCCTCACCGGACGTGAGGATCTTGCTCTGCTGGAAGGAGAAGCTGCCCGCGTCGCCGATGGAGCCTGCTCCACGGTCGCGCCAGCGGCTGCCGTGCTGGTGCGCGCAGTCCTCAACGACCTTGAGGTCGTATCGCCGCGCGAGGTCCATGATCGCGTCCATGTCCACCATGCAGCCGTAGAGGTGGACGGGGACGATGGCGCGGGTGCGCTCGGTGATGGCGGCCTCGGCGGCGGCAGGGTCAATGCCCCACGTCTCCGGGTCAATGTCCACCAGCACCACGCTGGCGCCGATGTCGAGCGCCGCCTGCATCGTCGCAACCCATGTGAGTCCGGGGACGATCACCTCATCGCCGGGCCGCACGCCGACGGCCTGCAGCGCGGTCTGGATCGTCACCGTCCCGTTCGACAGCCCCATCGCATGCCGGGCGCCGATGAAGCGCGCGAACTCCTCGCAGAAGGCGCGCTCGTGGGGGCCGACCCAACTCCATGGGCCGGAGCGAACGACTTCATCCATCCACCGCGCCTCAAGGTCGCCGGCGATCGGCCACGGCTGGTGCTCCAGCGTCACGGCGGGCGAACCGCCGCTGATCGCAAGCTTGCTGACGCCCACGCTGCTCATTACCCGCATCCCTCTCAAGTGCGTGATTGCCCGGTTGACGAGGCGATGTTCGCCATGAACGGCGCAAGGCCTCTCTCACGCGCGTGAAGGATATTGCGCGCCCGAGGGTGAAGAACCGGCCGCACACAAGAGCCATGCGCGGTCCGCGCGTGGCTCGCTTAGATACAGGGAGTTGTGATCCGTGGCTGAACCGCTGAAAGTTGGCGTTGTAGGACTGGGCATCCGTGGATTCTGGATCGCGCAGATGGCACACGAGGGCGAGGAGACCACGCTTGTCGCGATGGCCGACCTCGACCCGAGCAAGCTTGACATCGCCCGCGAGCACTTCGAGGGCGTCACGATGTATGAGTCCGGTGAGCAGATGGCACGCGAAGCGGACATTGACGCGGTCTTCATCGGCACCGGCGACAAGTACCATGCCACCAACGCACGTGAGGCGATGACCGCCGGCAAGCACGTGCTGGTGGAGAAGCCGCTGGCGCAGAGCTTCGAGGACCTGGCGGAGATCGCCCGGCTCAAGCGGGAGACCGGCCTCACGGTCGGCACCTTCCTCGAACTGCGGCAGGGTGCGCTCTGGCAGCGCGTCAAGGAGATCATCGACTCCGGCGAGATCGGCGAGGTGCTGGCGGCGCAACTGATCGATCACGTAGGTCGCGACCGCAGCCAGTTCTTCAGCCGCGCGGCGACCCGCTGCCGCGAGGGCGTGGTGAGCCTCGTAATACAGAAGGGCGTCCATGCGCTCGATCTGCTCAACTGGTTCGTAGGCTCCTCGCCGCGAAGGGTCCATGCGGTCGGCGGTCTGCGTTTCTACGGCGGCGACCGCCCGGCGGACCTGCACTGCCGCGACTGTGAGGAGCGGGAGACCTGCCCGCATGCCCGCGAGCACACCGGCGGTCTCGCGAGGCCGCCGATTCAGATCGACCATGGCGACGACTTCTGCGTCTGGTCGGAGGCCTGTGACGTGGAGGACGTGACCTTCGCGAACCTTCAGTATGAATCCGGCGCCGTCGCGTCATACGCCGAGGTGCACTTCGCGCCCTGGTACGGCATTCACTTCACGATCTACGGCAGCAAAGCGCAGATGGACGTGGAGGCCAACCACGACACGGGGCAGGCGTTCATTGAGATCACCGAGCGCTATACGCGCAACCAGCGCATTGAACGGCCGACGCGCGACACGGGACACGGCGGCGCGGATCCGGCGCTGATCGTGGACTTCGTGAACGCCATGCGCGAGGGCCGCGAGCCAGTCTCGGGGCTGCGCGCGGGCTATGAGAGCGCGTCGATCGGCATCGCCGCCCGCAAGTCCATCGACACCGGCGAAGCGGTGGAGATACCGGACGTGGACGATCTGTGAGCAAGGATCGCCCTCGCCCGGGCACGGTGTTAGAACGGCTCCACGGGCGAGGGCGCCCGTGGCACATGTGATGCTCAACGTCATCGTTCGGCACGAAGGACCTCCCGCCGCTCGTGGCGAAATGACCTCCTCCGCGCCAGTTCATCCACCCGGGAGTTGCAGCGCCATGAACGTCGTCGCCATCGTGCTGGATACCTTCCGACATGACATCGTCGGGCCGGGGAAGACCCTCAGCCACGTGCGCACGCCGAACCTGGACGACTTCTACTCCCGCTCCGTCGCCTTCGAGGGCGCATACGGCGAGGGGCAGCCAACGCTGCAGATGCGCCGCGCGTTCTTCACCGGACAGAGAACTTTTCCGTGGAACTACAACTTCGACCGCCGCGGGCATTGGCATCATCAACCCGGATGGCATAAGATACCACCGGAGCAGGACACGCTGGCGGAGATACTCCTCGCGCGCGGCTACTACACCGGCCTCGTCGCCGATGTCTATCACATGTTCAAGCCGACGATGAACTACTCGCGCGGCTTCGCGACGCTCGACTTCATCCGGGGGCAGGAGTCGGACAACTGGAAGCCCTGCCGCCCGGAATTGATCGAGGAGCAGATGCGCCGCCACGTCCGCGAGCCGATTGAGTGGAAGCGCCACGCCACGCTGGTGCAGTACCTCTCCAACCTGGTTGGTCGCGAGAGTGAGGACGACTACCTCTGCGCGAAAGTCGCCACCAGCGCCTGCGACTGGCTCGATGCGGCACATCGCAACTCGCCCTTCATGCTCTGGGTGGAGATGTTCGACCCGCACGAGCCGTGGGACCCGCCGGTGAAGTACGCGGATGAGTATGTGCCCGACTGGGATGACATTGACCCGGTCTTTCCCGGCGCGGCATGGCAGGATGGCGAACCGTCGCCAGAGATGCTCGAGCGAATACGAGCGCTCTACTACGGCGAGGTGACCTTCGTTGACCGGCAGGTCGGGCGGATCTTTGAGAAGCTCGATCGGCTTGGCCTCTGGGAGGACACGATAGTGCTGGTGCTGTCGGATCATGGCACCGAGCTTTTCGATCATGCGCGCTTCGGCAAGGGCGGGGGAATATGCGCACGTACAACACCGGCTTCGCGTGGTACATGCGCCACCCGGATGGGCCGGAGGGGCGTGTGGTGGACGCGTACGTGCAAAGTCACGACGTCATGCCGACGCTTCTGACGATGCTGGAGGTGCCTCACCGTTGCGAGGGGATGAATATTTGGCCACTTGCTACAGGTGAGAAGGAGGTATTGCGGCCCTGGGTAGTGAATGGATGGGCCGGCGGTTCGAATGGCAACGCCTCAGGCTGGGCGTCGGTCATGGATGACGCCTGGCTTTACTACTGCCCGATCGGCCGCGATGACACCGAACCGGCGCTTTTTGCGCTGCCCGATGAGGAGCACGACCTGCGCGAGGTGCATCCGGAGGTCGTGGCGAAACAACGCGCCAGGATAGAAGAGGTCATCGATCAGCCGCTTGATAGTGTACGCTTCAACGAAGTTTGTGGCCCGGCCCCGGCGCCGTATCAGCGCTGGCTGAGCGCCAGAGGGTGAATGCTGATCCCGTGAGTTGTGCAGCCTTCAGATAAGCGGTGTTGACAGGCATGGGATGCCTGTCCTACAGTCAGTTCTCGCACCATGACAGCAGGAGGCGGAGCATGAGCTTCAAAGTTGCGTTTCTCGGTTGTGGCGGGCGCGCGAATGGGCATGCGCGAGTATACGATCGCATCACACGAGGCGCTCCGGTTGCCTGCTGCGACCTGGTCGAGGAGAAGGCGCAGGCCTTCGCGGAGAACTACGGCATACCGAAGTACTACCTCGATCTCGACGAGATGATCGAGAAAGAGCAGCCGGATCTGGTGCACATGTCCATGCCGCCGACAATTCGCTACTCGCTGATGAAGCGGCTCTCCGACCATCGCATCCCGGCAGTCATCGTGGAGAAGCCGATTGCCATCGGGGCTCATGATTACAAGCTTCTGCGGGAGCTTGAGGCGACGTCGGAGACGAGGTACACGGTCAACCACCAGCTTCGCTATCATGAACGCGTCATGGAGATGCTCGATCACATCGCCGCTGGCGACATCGGCGCGGTGCGCTGTCTCGACGCTTCGGCACGGCTGCCGATGAGCGGGCAGGGCGTGCATGTGCTGGACCTGATGTTCGCCTTCGCCCAGTACACGCCGATCCGCGCGGTACACGCGGCCTGTTCGGGCTTCGACGACATCAACGGCACACACCCGAGCCCCGAGAGTGTCTCGGCGCTGGTGACGTTCGTGGATGAGAAGCGCGGGGTGCTGCAATCGGGGGCGGGCGTGCCGGAGATGGCCACGGATGTCGGGCGGCATATGCACAAGCGTATCGCAGCTTACGGAGAAACGGGCTTCGTGCATTGGACGATGCACAGTTGGGAGAAGGGCATCGGCGGGAAGGTCGAGCGTGGCGAGCACAAGTATGGCGAGGTTGACGACATCGGGCAGATCAACCTCACCAACGCGGTCTTCGACTGGATCGAGGATGGGGCCGCGGCGACGCCGACGAACCTCGCGACGTCGCTCGACGAGTGGCGGGTGCTGCTCGCCTGCTACGCGAGCACGGTGGGGAAGACGCCCATCGAGTTCCCGTTCGAGCCTGAGGATGATCTGTTGGAACAGTACATTGAGTTCGCGGGTGCGGAGTGGACGAACCCGCACGCGTAGACCGCAACAGACGCACTACTGAGGGTGTCACATGGCAACAGAAGAACAGGCTGGAACCACAGAAGAACAGCTGACGGTGACGGAGGGGCAGCGCGTACGCTCCGTCACCATCATAGTCGCGCTGATCCTCGCCTTCTTCTCGGTGATCTGGGCGCGCGAGGCCGAGTTGATGGCGTTCGCCGTGCAGATTACCGAATCGGTACCGCCGATGACGTCGCTGGGCTGGCTGCTTCTGCTCACCGTCCTGTCGGTGGTATTCCGCGGCGTGGCAGCGCGTGCTGACGAACGCAGCGGGTTGGGACGTCTGCTGGCCCGCTTCGCCATGCCCGGCCGACAGATGATGTTCGTGTACGCGTTCATCACCATCTCCACGATCATCTTCTCAATCGGCGTGCTGGCGACGCTGCTGCCACAGGCGACGACTCTGACGTACTACGCCGACCCCAGCAACGACTTTGCTGAGGCGTCACAGCATGTCAACGGCCTGCTGCACGTGACCGACCCGGAGGTCGCGCGCCAGTTGTACGAGGGCTCTGATGAGTCGCTTACCGGCGAGGGCGCGGGCAGCGGCCTGCGCGGCTTTCTCAACGGGCCCATCTGGCGCACGAAGCTCGTGCCGTGGGCGGCGTGGATGCCGACTATCGTGGTGTGGTCGCTCTTCATCCTCGTGATGTTCGGCACCATGCAGTGCATCGCGGCGATGGCGGAGCGCGAGTGGACGCTCTCTGAGCGCCTGCCCTACCCGCTGGTGGAGATCCCGCTGGGGATCACCGAGCAGCGGAGCTTCGCCTCCGGGATACCGTTCCTGCGCGACCCGGTGATGTGGGTCGGCTTCGCCATCGGTGCCAGCTACGGGATCCATGAGATGATAGCAGCCACCACCTACGCTTTCCCGCAGTTCGGGCGCGAGTATCCGCTCAGCAGCCGACTGCTCACGGAGTATCCGTGGAGCGTCGTCGGTGGCGGCTTCAACATCTTCCTGATGCCGGAGGCGTATGGGCTGGCATTCTTCGCGCCGCAGGATGTGCTGCTCACGACTTCACTGGCGTGGATCCTGCTCACGCTCTTTAAGGTGGGCGTCGCCGCGGGTGGCGGCAGTATCCGCAACGAGACCTACCGTGACACAACAGGCGGCACTTTCGTCGGCGTGCTCATCGCGGCGCTGTGGGTGGCGCGGAAGCCTATCAGCGAGGCCCTTCGTGGCGCTTTCGGCGCCCGCAGAGCCAGCGATGAACTGCCGGCCAGTCACGTCTGGCTGATGCGTGGTGCCCTGATCGGCATGGCGCTGATGTGTCTCTTCTGGCTGTGGACGGGGCTCCCGTTCCAGTACGTGCTCTTCGCGATGTTCATGTTCATCGCAGGCGCTATCGGCCACGCGCGTGTGCGGGCGGTTGCAGGCGCGGCGACCCCGTGGGTCTTCCCGCACAGCGGGATGACTGAGACGTTCGTGCGGCTCTTCGGCGCCTCACGCATTGGCGGGGAGGGCGCTTTCCGGCCCTTCGGTGCGCTCTTTAGCGTCCGCTGGATCGACCGCGGTTATCCCCACTCGGGCCTTGCGGCGCAGCTTGAGAGCTACAACATGGCGCGTCGCGGCGGCATGGACCGCGGCGACATGACCAAGATGCTCGCGTTCGCGGTGCCGGTGGGGCTGATCCTCGGCTGGTGGATGTATCTGGGCGCCTACTACGATCACGGCGCGAACATCCTCGGCGGCGCTACCGGCTCAGGCGGCGTGCGCGTGCAGTATGCCCAGCGTGACGCCACCTGGGCGGTCGGCATGGTCACTGCTCCGCTGTCGGTGGCTCCCGCCTCGTGGTGGGGCTTCGGCATCGGCATGTTCCTCACGCTCGGCGGGCTGATCATCCGCAACGTCATGCTGCGCTTCCCGTTCCACCCGGTGGGCTTCCTCGTGGCGTTCACCTACGGGCAGCGCTTCTGGGCGCCGTTCGGGATCGTGTGGCTGGTCAAGGAGCTCATTCTCAAGCTTGGTGGCGTGGGAGCCTATCGGCGGGCTATGCCGGGGTTCCTCGGAGTGGTTATCGGCCACTTCTTCTTTACCGGGATCGTGATGGGCCTGGCGAAGACTACCGGGCTGGAGATATTTGAGAACCTGCCGATCATCTGGTTCTAGCAAGCCGGAAGATCGTCAGAGATGCCACCTGGCCGGGCGCGTTACCTGAGCTTAACAGCTCGCGCGCCCGGCCCTTTTGTAGCGGCAGAGAGGGATCGGAGGCAACTCGGCCCCGGAGGTTGCAGATGATCACGCTCACGGCGCAGTACTTCCTCAATCATCGCCTCGAACCCGACGAGATCCGGCGGCAGGTGCGCGAGATGGCACGGGCCGGTTACCAGGTGGTCTACCCCCACGCCCGACAGGGCATGCTGACACCGTGGTTCTCGGAGGACTGGTGGCGGGCGCTTGATGTCATCGCTGAGGTCTGCCGCGAGACCGGCATGCGCATGGGGGTCTGGGATGAGGACTACTTCCCCAGCGGCCTCGCCGGCGGGCGGGTTGTATGGAGCGATCCGGGGCTGGTGGCGCGCGGGCTGAGGTCCCATGTGCGGGAAGTCGAGGGCGAGGGGCCGTTTGAGCTGGACTTCAGCGACGGCCACCTGCTGCGCTGCCACGCGCTGCCGATCCACGATGAGGGGCAGTTTGGCGAGGCGCTTGATGTGACGCAGTTTGCCGGCACACGCCGGCAGCGCTGGACACACCGGTGGGTCACTCATGGGGCGTATTCCCCGCTGATCTCCCGAGTGGGGCCGCCGCACCGGCGCACTACGATGCGTGAGAACGCGTGGGCGCTCGTCTGGACGCCACCCGAGGCGGGGAAGTGGCTGATCGTCGCCACGATCGTAGACACGGGCGCCGGAAGGCTGCACCCGGACCTGCTGCGGCCCGAGGGCATCAAGCGCTTTCTGGAGATCGCCTACGAGCCCTATGCCGACCGCTACGGTGAAGGCGGAGGCGGCGACATGAGCGGGTTGATCGAGTTGGCCTTCACCGATGAACCAAGCCCCGGCGGTCCGAACTTCCCGTGGACGGAGCGATTTCCGGAGCAGTTCGCGGCCGAGCACGGCTACGACATCCTCGATCTGCTGCCGCACCTTGCGGTGGATATTGACGAACGCTCGCCCGCCGTGCGGCATCACTTCAGGCTGACGCAGGGGCGGCTGCAGCGGGAGAACTACGTGGAGCAGATCGCGCAGTGGTGTCACGCGCACGGCATCGCCTTCAGCGGCCATCTGACGCGGCAGGAGTGGCTGCAGCTTGTTGCGATCTGGTGGCCGAATGAAATACGCTGCTACCGCGCAATGGACATCCCGGCGTGCGATCCGCTCGGCGCGGCCATCGGCTGGCCGGAGGCGGCAGCGTATCACACCGGCGTGAAGGTCGCCTCTTCGGCCGCTCATCTCTTCGGGCGTGAGCAGTGCTCCAGCGACTGCCTGGCGGTGATCGGGGATAGCTGCTCGCTCGCCGACCTGAAGTACATGCTGGACTACCATCTCGTGCTGGGCGTGAATCACTTCACGGTGCACGGGCTGGACTACTCGACGGACGGCCCGCGAAAGTATGAGACACCACCCTCGCTGTTCTACCAGCACACGCAATGGCCGCAGATGGAGACCCTGCTTACGCACGTGCGCGATACGGCCGAGGCGCTGACGGGCGGGCGGCACCTCTGCGATTTGGCGGTGCTCTACCCCTCGACGATGCTCGGCGCGGCGGCGAAGGCCGACTACGACCGCTCGCAGGTGGCGCTGGAGAAGCCGGTGCACGAGTTAATCGAGGCGCTGCTGAGTCACCAGCGAGACTTCGACTTCATTGATGAGATCACCCTGGCGGAGAGCGTCTCTTCGGATGGGGAGATGACCACGCCGGAAGACTATCACACGATCATCCTGCCGCACCTGCGGTGGATTGATGAGGAGGCCGCGCAGGCGCTGCTGCGTTTCATGGACGGCGGCGGGCGAGTGCTCACGGTGGGGGAGATTCCGCTGGCGCTGACGCACGACCCGGGCGAGCCGCAGGGGAAGTGGGCGGATGAGCGCGTGGAGCAGGTTGCGGTGCTTGATGAGGCCGCGCTCGCGTCGCTGCCGGGCGCTGAAGTCAGAGGGGATGGCGCGCGTGATGTGTTCGTGCTGCGCCGAGAGTATGCCGACAAGCAGCGAGTCTTCGCGCTCAATCGCGCCGAGCGGGAGTTTGCCGGCGAGATTGAGGGCGTGGCCGCAGTGCTCCCGCCGCGCGGGAGCGTACTCATCGAAGTTGATGGCGGTGCCGCGCAGGTCTCGCCTGAGCCGATCGAGGCGGGGGAGATGGTGGCGGAGTTGCATCACGGCTGGACGGTGGAGTTCGAGCCGAATCATGTGCCGCTGAGCTTCTGGCACGTGGGCCCCGGCGATGCCGCCGAACCAGCATCCTTCACCGGCCTGCCGGCGGTGGACCTGCTCGATCGCGAGGGGGCTCTGCCCGACGAGGGCGAGGAGCCGCTGCGCTACTACTGTCGCCTGATGGTGACTGAGCGAATCGGAAGCGCCCGCCTGGTGATGGACGCGTCGGCCATCGGGGGCGAACACACAGTGCGCGTTAACGGGCGTGAAGTGACCGGCTGGCGCAGGGAGAGGGTCTACGACTGCATGAACCTCGTCGCGGATATCGGCGGGATGCTGGAGGGAGGCTCGACGCCGACGCTGAATGTTGTCACGGTCGAATCTTCCGGCGCGGGGCGAGGACTGCATGAGCCGCTCTACCTCTACGGCGACTTCGCCTGCGAGTTCCGCTACGAGCACCGATCGCTGCCCTTCCTGCGCGGAGATAGTGGCTCGCTACGAATTGACGCTGTGCAGGACTGGGCGACGCTGGGCAGGCCGACATTTTCGGGTGCGGGCATCTACCGCCGCATGGTGAGCGTACCCGACACAGGCAGGTATGTACTCGACTTCGGGCGTGTGAAGGGCGTGGCGTTGGTGCGGGTGGATGGTGAGGAGTGCGCGGTGCTGGCGTGGCCGCCCTACGCCTGCGCGCTGGAGCTTGAGGCGGGGGAGCATCAGCTTGAGATCGAGGTGACTAACCCGCCAGCGAACCGAAACTGGGCGGCGGGGATGGTGGCAGGACTGCTGGGGCCGATCGTGCTGAGGCGCGATCTGTCATAACGGTCGTAGTCGGATGATGGAGAGGGGAAGCACGATGCGAATGAGGTTGGTCATTGCGGTGCTGGCGCTATGTGTCGGCTCGGTATGGGCGCAGGATGATGGTCGGATCCTGCTGCGCTACCACTGGACCGCCGGGGACACGATCACCTGGAACATGGACGTGGAGACAACCGGCACGATGGTCATCAATGATGGCGGTGGCGTCATTGCGCCGGGCGCGGAGATGCCGATCTGGTCGGTCATGTCAATGCCGATGACGCTGCAGGTGGAGGACGTAGATGCAGAGGGCAACGCCACGCTGACCATGACGATGGGGATCATGCAGATTGATGCTGAAGCCATGGGTCAGCAGCAGTACATCTGCATCAACCCCGAGACAGGGATCATGACGGTGAACGGAGAGGACAGGCCGCTGCCGCAGGGGATGGCGGCAACGGTCGGCGAGCCGTTCCGGATGGTGCTCAGCCCGCTCGGGAAGGTGCTGGAGATGGAGGTGCCCGAGCAGATGAAGGCGATGATGAGCGCCTCGGGCATGGACATGACGCAGTTGCTGCAGATGTCCCAGCAATGGGGAGCGACTTTCCCGGAGGAGGCCATCGCGGCGGGGCACGTCTGGGAGGCGGAGATGCAACTGCCGACGGTGCCTGCTGAGGGCGCTGAGGCCGCTGAAGGCGCAACCGGGGAGGCAACGATGCTCTTCCGGCTGCGCGAGGCCGACGACACTGAGCGCGTTGCATACATTGACATGATGGGGCTGATGGACTTCGAGCACCTGCCGGTGCCACCGATGGCAGGCACGATGCCCGGCTTCGGCGGCGGGAACATGACGATGGAGATCGGGCCGATGTACGCCAGCGTGGCGGGCACATTCGACTTCGACTACGAGACGGGGGAACTGCTCGGCAGCGAGGCGGCGGTTCTCATTAATATGACGCAGCGGATGAATGGCACTGTCGAGACGCCGGATGGCAAGCGGGACATCAACATGGAGATCCTCACGCGCGACATGACCGTGCAATCGACGGTCGAGGTGGTGCGTTGAGGGGAGCCGCTGTGTGCTCGCAGCCGGATGGAAAGCCAGGGGGGACCATGCTTCGCGTGTCGCGTCCTCGCCGCCATTGTGTGATACGGCAGCTATCGGTAAGCGCGCTCTCGCGGCAGCACTGAGATGATCGAGATTACCTTGTCCTCGGTGTCCGCCTCGAAGATCACGCGGTACGTGCCGACCCGAAGACGGAAGAAACCGCGGTACTTGCCTCTCAGTGGCGTTATGTCCAGGTTCCTGGCAGGCCACTCGGCGAGGGCATCTACTGCCCCGCCGATTCGTTCTTCAGTCTGCGCATCAAGCTGCTGGAGTTGTTTTCGCGCACGGCCGGTAAGCCTAATCGAGTACACGGCTTCGGGCCTCACGCATCTCGCGTTTCACCTGTTCCCACGGGATATCAGCCTTATCATCCCCGGAACGAAATGCTTCGATGGCATCCAGCTCTTCCTCATCAGGCTCCCAGCGATCATCCTCATCTTCCCGCTTGCTCAGGAACTCGATGAAGTCGATCAGCTCGTACTTGCCGAACTCGGAGAGCCGCCGCGCTTTCTCCCACGCGCTCTCAAGGTGCTTGTCCGCTGCGTTCGCTGACACTTTCCGTGCCTCCTCTCCTCAGTATGATACCCACCCCGCGCGTCATTGTCTACGAGACCGGCGCCAGCGTCAGATAGTTCAGCGCGCCCCGAACATCTTCCTACGCCCCCTGCCGCCGCTGGCGGATATGATTTAGGCGGCCGCCCGCGAGCAGGATCTCCCGCTCGCGCTCGGAGAGATCGCATGTGAGGCTGACTGTGCGCCCGGTGCCGACTACCTCGGCCGTGATCGGCTTGCCCGCAGCGATCGCCTCGCGCGCTCCCTCGATGCGCAGGACAGCGCCCTGCTCCAGCGCCTCGTAGTCAGCAGCCGCGATCTCCAGCGGCGCGATGCCGAAGTTGACCAGGTTCGCCTTGTGAATGCGTGCGAACGACTCTGCCAGCACCGCACGTATGCCGAGGTGCAGCGGCGCGAGAGCAGCATGTTCACGCGATGAGCCCTGCCCGTAGTTCTGCCCGCCGAGAATCAGGCCGGGCTGGATGGCCTCCGCCCGCGAGGCGAACTCGGGGTCAATGCCGGAGAAGACGAACTGGCTGATCGCCGGGATGTTGCTGCGCAGCGGCAGGATCTTCGCCCCCGCGGGCATGATGTCGTCGGTGGTGATGTTGTCGCCGACCTTCAGCAGCACCGTGGCCTCAAAGCTCTCGGGGATCGGGTCGCGCAACGGGATCGGCTGGATGTTCGGCCCGCGCACTACCTCGACCTCGGACGGGTCGTCGGGTGGTGGGATGATCATGCTGTCATCCACCGTGAAGACCTCAGGTAGCTCCACCGCGGGCAGATCGACCTGCCCGCTCGGGTCCACGAACTCACCGCTGATGGCGACTGCGGCGGCGATCTCGGGGCTGGTGAGGTAGATGCCCGCGTCGGCGGTGCCCGAGCGGCCGAGGAAGTTGCGGTTGAAGGTGCGGACGCTCACGCCGCCGGTGGGGGGCGCCTGGCCCATCCCGATGCAGGGGCCGCAGGCGGGCTCCAGCACGCGCGCACCGGCGGCAAGCAGGTCGGCCAGCGCGCCGTTGCGGGCGATCATCTCCTCCACCTGCCGCGAACCGGGCGAGACTACGAGGCTCGTGTGCTCGTGGACGGTGCGGCCCTTGAGAATCGCCGCGACGGTCATGAGGTCCTTGAGCGAAGAGTTGGTGCAGCTTCCGATGCAGACCTGATCCACCTTCAGCCCGGCGATCTCGCTCACGGGCACGACCTCATCGGGCATGTGCGGCTGGGCAACGAGCGGCTTGATCGCGCTGAGATCGATGGTGATGACCTCAGCGAACGGCGCGTCCTCGTCGGCAATCTGCTCCGACCAGGCGTCCTCGCGCTGCTGGGCGCGCAGGAACTGGCGGGTGACTTCATCGCTCGGGAAGATCGAGGAAGTCGCGCCAAGCTCGGCGCCCATGTTCGTGATGGTAGCGCGCTCGGGGACGCTCAGCGTCGCGACGCCGGGGCCGAAGTATTCAAAGACGCGGCCGACGCCGCCCTTGACCGAGAGGCGGCGGAGCAGTTCGAGGATGACGTCCTTGGCGGAAGCCCAGCCCTGAAGCTCGCCCTCAAGCCGCACGCCGATGACCTCTGGCATGTTGAGGCTGAACGGCTCGCCCGCCATCGCGGCGGCGACATCCAGCCCCCCTGCGCCGATCGCGAGCATCCCGATGCCGCCTCCGGTGGGGGTGTGCGAGTCCGACCCGAGTAGCGTCCCGCCGGGCATGCCGAAGCGCTCGAGGTGGACCTGGTGGCAGATGCCGTTGCCGGGGCGGGAGAAGTAGATGCCGTGCTTCGCCGCGACACTCTGCAGGTAGCGATGATCGTCGGCGTTCTCGAAGCCGGTCTGCAGGGTGTTGTGATCTACGTAGCTGACCGACAGATCTGTCTGCACGCGCTCCACGCCCATCGCCTCGAACTGGAGGTAGGCCATCGTCCCGGTGGCATCCTGCGTGAGCGTCTGGGCGATGCGGATGTCGATCGGTGAGCCGGCGGTCATCTCGCCCGAGACTATGTGGCGCGCGATGATCTTCTCTGTCAGCGTGGCAGGCATGGGCGTTACTCCTTGTCGGGCGTTCGTGATTTCAGTTGGCGAGCAGCAGGCGGTCAAACCAGTCGAATGCCACCGCTCCGTTGTATCTGTGACCGGTCTCGAAGACGTCAATGGCGAGTTGATCGGCGGCGCCCGCCGCAGCGTAGATGCGCTGGATCTGCGCGTATGCCTCCATCGCGAAGACCTCGGGCGAGGTGCCGTCAACGGTGCCAAGCTCCAGCAGAAGCGGCCTTGGCGCGATGAGGCCGAAGACCTCAGGCGTATCGCCCCAGGTGAGCAGCCCCGGGACAAACTGCGCGGCGCAGCTTGAGTCGATCGTCAGACGCTCGCGGAAGACGTTGAGCGAGCCGCTGGCGCATGCGGCGGCGATGCGCGGCTCCAGCGCGGCGAGGTACATTGTCAGGCGGCCGCCGTAGGAGAGGCCGGTGGCGCCGATGCGGGCAGGCTCAACGTGGCCGAGCGTCAGCAGGTGGTCGAGGCATGCGATCAGGTCGCGGACCTGCCCGGCGATGAGGTTGATGCCGAACTGCTGCAGGCGCAGGGCGGCGAGATCGCAGGCATCGCGGCGACGGCGCTCATCGTCGCGCCGGACGCCGAAGTTCCGCAGGTCGGGGTTGACGACCGTGTAGCCGCGCTCGGCGTAACGGGCCGCGTAGGCGAAATTATAACGCCGGAGCGTCTGTTCAGACTGCTCATCGCCGATGATGCCGACGGTCTCACCGAAGACGTAGCCGTGGCCGTGGATCGTGACCATGCCCGCCCCGTTCGGCCGGTCCGGCACCAGCAGCCATGCCGGCACGTCCATCCCCCGCTCGGTCGGGATGAGGATGCGATCGCGGCGATAGCCATCCATCTTCTCACTCGACAGCACCTGCACATCCCCGCCGGTGAGCGGCTGGACGGGGCCGATGAGTTCGCGCAACTTGTCGCCGAATTCGCCTCGCCAGCGCTGCCATGCCTGTGCGTCTTCTTCGGCGAGGCGCATGCGCGGGGGTTGGTTGCATAGATCGTTCCACTGGTGCCAGAGCGAAACGCGGGCCTCTTCGGGCAGCGAATCGCGCAGCGGCTCGGGGATGGCCCGCCAGTGCGGACGGACTTCCGTGACGGCCGCGATGGGCGAGCGATCGGGCGCAATGACTCGCGCGAGGAAACGCGGGTTGACCTCCGCGACCGTCACCCCAAGCTCAAGCCGGTTCTCGCCCTTCACAAGCCTCACCGCGAACGAGTTGCCGAAGGGCTCTATGCGTGGCGAACCGTCGCTGATGATGTGGCCGTTGAGAGTGATCGCAACCTCCCGAAATGCGCTCACCTCAACCAGCGCGTCACAGTTGCGATCGCAGACGATGGTGGTGCGCAGGGTAGCGACACCGCCGCGAGCGGCCGCTTCATCGAGCCTGACGGCGTAGTCGTAGGTGGGCTGGATCACGCCCACCTCGGTCTCCCACGCCATGATGATGCCGTGGAGGCCGGCTACCGTCTGAAGGGTCGTTCGCTGGTCAGTCATGTCGCAGCTCCCCGTGATTGGCCTCCGTGAGGCAGGTGTTCAGATGTGCTGCAGGGAATAGTGGACGCGCACCTGGGCCGCACATTCGCAGACGGGAGGCGTGCTGTTCGATGCAGGATTTGGGCAAGCTGCTCGCCGGGCTGGCCGGGGTCATCATAGGTTTGATTGCAGGCTTCGGGGCGCTTGCTCTCGTCATGCAAAGGACAGGTGGCGCGCTGTTTGACCGCCCTGCGCTTGGTCTGGTCGTCGCCCTGGGTCTCGTGGGCGGCGGCGCGGCCTTGATCGGCTACCTCACGCTGCACGTCATCGGCTGGGTCGAGCAGCGGCGCAAGAGAGCAAGCCGGCGCTCGAAGCAGAAGTCGGGAAAGAAGAAGTAGTCTCTCAGCCGCCCGGCCGCGGTCCGCGCGGGACTTCATCGCCGCCCCAAACGCGGTAGCCTCCGTCGCCATCCTCATCGCTGGCCGCCGGTTCCTGTTGAGTAGCATCTGGCGGGGGACCGAAGATGCCGCCGTCACCGCTACCCGATGCGCCCGTGTCGCCGTTCTCGCCCGAGTTTTGCCGCTCCATGTAGTACCGCCGGACCACACCGTCGGATTCGCGCACGTCGATGGCCCCACGGTCGGCCTCGTGGTCCCATTCGACGCGCGTGGCCTCAGCCGCTGGCCGGTCTGAGGCCGGGCTGCCGAAGACTCTTATTCGCCCGTGGGGATCACCCGGAGTGGCGAAGCGCGCGGCTGCGATCCCCGCCACGACGACGAGTGCCGCGGCGATCACGTAGACGATCGCCCGTCGCGCCGCGGCCCCCGCGAACATTCTGTGATGTGCAGGCGGGGCAGGTGGCGTGCGCATGCGACTCATCCCCGGTTCGGCTTATTTCCCGACAGGAGTGGCCCTCGCGTAGGAGTTGGCGACCTTCGTCAGTCGCACCTTCACCGGCTCCTCCACGTCGGGTGAGACCTCCGGAGCATATACTATCAGACCGTCAACGCAGCCGACAAGGCCCATCTCGGGTATGCGGAGCAGGTCCTCAGGCTGCACTTCGAGCTTGTGATCAACCCCGCGGCGCCGCACACGGCGCAGTTCACGACGCGTCGCTGCCGGGATGATTTCGTAGTGTTCATGGTTGAGCGAGGCGTCGGCGCGCGCGTATACCTCGCAGTCAAGCTCCTCTTCGAGCTCGTCCACGTACTCGCCGAAGGGTCCGATGAACTCGACGATGACCTGCGGAGTGGCGATCACATGCAGCAGTCGAGCGCTGTCCTCCCGCACCTGGCGGCGGATCTCACGTTCGATCCCGGCGGCGACGGTCTCGGCGGAAAGCACCCTGCCGTGGCCCGAGCAGCAGGGGCAGGTGGTCTGCAGGATCTGCGAGAGGCTCTCGCCGGTGCGCTTGCGCGTCATCTCCACCAGGCCGAGACGGGTGATGTGCATGATGCGCGTCTTCATGCGATCCTGCTCGAAAGCGCGCCGGAGCGCCACGGTGACCTGCTTGCGGTGCTGGCGCTTATCCATGTCGATGAAGTCAATGACGATGATGCCGCCGATGTCGCGCAGCTTCAGTTGCCGCGCCACCTCTTCGGCCGCCTCGAGGTTCGTGCGCAGGACGGTGTCCTCGAGATTGCGCCCGGTGAACTTGCCTGTGTTCACGTCAATAGTGGTGAGGGCCTCAGTCTGCTCTATGTTGAGCCAGCCGCCATGCGGCAGCCAGACCTTGGGCTGGATCGCCTGCTCGATCTGCTGCTCGATGCCGAAATGAGTGAAGATCGGCTCCTCCTCACGGTAGAGGCGCACGCGGCTGCGCAGCTCGGGAGCCACGTTGTTGAGCAGATTCAGGACTTTGTCGTAGGTGACCTTGTCGTCAATGATGAACTCGTCCACGGCCTCGGAGAAGACATCGCGCAGAACTTCGAGCACGAGGCTGAGGTCCTCGTGGATCAGCGAGGGTGCGGAGGACTGCTGGGTGCGCCCCTGGATGGTCTGCCAGAGCTTCGTGAGGAAGCGGACGTCGGCCTCGAGGTCCTCCCTCGTCGCCCCCTGGGCCCTCGTGCGGACGATGATGCCGAAGTCGTCTGGGCATACTTCGTGCCCGATTGTCCGCAGTCGCTTGCGCTCACCCTCGTCCTCGATCTTCTTGGAGACGCCGACCTTCTCCTCGGTGTCGGTCATCAGCACGAGGTAGCGCCCCGGGAGGGAGATGCGGCGGGTGCCACGGGCGCCCTTGTCACCAAGCGGGCCCTTCACGATCTGCATCAGGAACTCTTCGCCCTCATGCACGACCTTGCCGATCGGCGGGAAGGACGTCATCTTCTTGCGCATCTTCTGGCGCGAGGGTTCCTCTGTCACCGCGTCGGAGACGTGGAGGAAGACATTCTTCTCGAGGCCGCACTCGACGAAGGCGGCATCGAGGCCGCGCACGACATTCTCAACCCGACACTTGTAGATGTTACCGGTGACGCGCTTGCCCCGCTCAACGAGTAGTTCGGCAAGCCGGTCGCCTTCGAGAATGGCCACGCGCGTCTGACGTTTTGCAGCGTTTGCAATGATCCGCAGAGACATCTTATCACTCTTTTCGCCGGCCGCAGCGGTGCCTGGCGACGAGACGCTGCCCCTGGACAGAGGCCCTCTCACCGCGTTGACGGCACGCGCATTGCCGGTACGCAATATCGATGCAACCCGGGAGCGCGACTGCTGCGTCGCTCCCTTACAACTCCCACCGACCGCGTCTGCCGCGGTTTCAGCGGAGGCCGAGACGCGTCACGACTCGCACGTCGAGCCTGACGTCACGACCTGTGAGACCGAAGAGCCGGCGCTCAAGCCACTCGATGACTTCCGAGGGCTTCACTAGCTTATCCTGCTGCAGCGCCAGCGTCATCCTGATCCGCGGCCCTGCTTCTTCAGACCGCGGCTCGACAACAGACAGCTCTTGTATCCCGGGCCGCACGTCAATTTCCCGGGTCTGAGACTTTGTTTCTCGCAGCACCATCAATTCACCTGCGTCCAGCAGTTCCTGCACTCCCTGACGCAGCGCCTCAACGCACGGTGCCCCTGACGCGTCCAGCTCAATCTCATACTCCGCGATCTCGCTGCCGGAGATATGTTTGCGGCGGGGCCCTGAGACCACCCGGGTATCGGCCAGCGTGATACCCTCTGGCAGCTCCGCGGCGAGTGCCCGGTGTATCTCATCTGCGGGCATCGGGCGGGTAAGCTCGATCTGACATGGTTCCGCCTCCGCGGCGGTGCCCACCGGGAGCGCGCTCGCGTAGCCGATCTGCGCCGAGGGGTTGAAGCCCTCGGAGTACTTCACCGGCAGGCCTGCGCGCCTCACAGCGCGATCCACGGCACGCGCGAGGTCGAGGTGCGACAGGAAGCGTGTGCGTCCGGTCTTGCCGAAGCGGATGATGGCGAAGTGGCGGATCGGCGGCTGCTCGCTCATTGCCGATCGCCCTCCCTGCCCTGCCACCGCACCGGCGGACAATCGGCCACCAGGGCGGTCATCCCGCATACGTTGCAGCCCTCGGCGCGGCAGTCGGGCGTGTGAGCCCCCTCAAGCGCGCAATCAAGCTCGCGCAGAAGGAACTCGCGGGTAACGCCTGAGTCGATGACATCCCACGGAAGCTCGGCCGCGCGCGGGATGCTGCGCCGGGCCGCGGCTTCCACGTCGAGATCATGCTCGCCGAACGCCGCGTGCCAGCGCTCGCCATCGAAGCACTCGGTCCAGCCGTCGTAGATAGCCCCGGCGCGCCACGCTGACTCGATCACCGGGCAGAGGCTTCGATCCCCACGCGCCAGCGCCGCCTCCAGCACGCTTGAGCCGCCCGAACTCACCGAAAGCGACACGCGCCGATCAGTCAGTCGGCTGAAGAGCAGCTCGCGCCGCCGCTGCAGCGTCTCGGGGTCGGCCATGCCGATCCACTGGAAGGGGGTGTGCGCCTTGGGGATGAACGCGTTGACGCTGACGTTGATGCCGAGGCGCCCGTAGCCCCCCTTCGTCATGGTCTCGCGCCCGATCCGCCGCACCTCGCCGACGAGGTCGGCGATCGCAAGGACATCCTCGTCGGTCTCGCGCGGCAGGCCCATCATGAAGTAGAGCTTGACCCGCTGCCAGCCGGCTCTGAATGCGGCGCGGACGGAGGCGAAGAGGTCCTCGGCCTCGACATCCTTGTTCACGATGTCGCGCATCCGCTGCGAACCCGCCTCGGGGGCCAGCGTCAGCCCGCTCTTGCGCACCCGCTGGAGCCTGTCGGCCAGTCCTACGCTGAACGTGTCCACACGCAGCGACGGCATGCCCACGGATACCCGCTCGCTCGCGAGGCGTTCGTGCAGTCGGTCTATCAAGTCGGCGATCTGCGTGTAGTCCGGGCAGTTGAGCGACAGCAGCGAAAGCTCATCCCAGCCGGTGTTGCGGATGATCTCGACCGCCTGCTCAACGAGAGTGTCGAGGTCGCGCTCGCGCACCGGCCGGTAGATCATCCCGGCCTGGCAGAAGCGACAGCCGCGGGTGCAGCCGCGTGCGATCTCAATCTCCGCACGATCGTGGACGGCTTCAGTCCACGGGATCACCGGGGCGCAGGGCCACGGGGCGGTATTGAGGTCGTTCACCACGCGGCGGGTGACGCGCGGAGGGAACGTCTCGTCAATCGCCTCGGGGATCAGCATGCCCTCCGCGCTCTCGCGAGCGCGGTAGCCTGAGGGCACGTATACGCCCTCGATCTCTGCGCAACGCCGCAGAAGCTCGCGACGCGCCTCATCCGCGCGTCCCTCGCGCCGGGCAAGTTCATCCGGGAGCGAGGCGAGCAGGTCGAGCAGGTCATCCAGCGCCTCTTCGCCATCGCCGATCACGAAGAGGTCGAAGAAATCGGCCATCGGCTCGGGATTGAAGGCGCATGGCCCGCCGCCGACCACCAGCGGATGCGAGCCGTGCCGATCAGCGGAACGGACGGGAATGCCGCCGAGGTCGAGCATCTCCAGCACGTTGGTGAAGGTGAGTTCATGCTGCAGAGTAATGCCGACGAGGTCGAACTGCGCCAGCGGCGTGCCGGTCTCGTGGGAGGACAGAGCAATCGCCTCATCGCGCATCAGGGCGATCGCGTCCACCCAGGGGAGAAAGACACGCTCTGCTGCCGCGTCGCTTCGGCGGTTGACCACCTCGTACAACACACGCAGGCCGGCGTGGGACATGCCGACCTCGTAGCTGTCGGGGTAGCAGAGCGCGACGCGGAGATCAACTTCCCCGCGCGGCTTCACCACCTGGTTGCGCTCGCCGCCGATGTAGCGGGCGGGCGTCTCGATCCGATTCAGAGTGCTTTCAGGCAGCATGGGCAAAATCAAAACGGCTCCAGCCGGATGCTGGAGCCACCGAAAGACGTGACAGCAGGATGGCCTTCTCTCACTCATGATAGGCATGAGGAGGGGGGCTGTCAAGTATTGTGAACTGCCGGAAGACGTGAATTGGGCAGGCGCCACTATCTCGCCTGTGGAATGTCTCTATGAGCAGGAGATGTGATACGCTGTCGTCGCCGCATCAGCATCATCACTCCGGCGCATACATAATCGGACGAGCCAAGTGCCTACGTGGGAGGTAGCAGCGTGAAAATACGCAGATCCGTAGCGGTCGTGCTGGCGGTGTTAGTGATCGTGGGGATCGCGATCGCACTGCAGGTTTCATCAGCGCAGGAAATGACGACCACCGGCCTCGAGCGTAGCGCCCCGACGGCCGTAGCGGCGGTCGCAACCGAGTCGGTGACAGAGTACGAGCCCGATCCCTTCGAGCCGCAGCGTCTGCGCAGCAGCACCGTGCGTGTCCGGCGCGTAGCGGTCATCTATTCCGACGGCACCGTTGAGGTCAAGCCCACCAACTGAGCCGAAATGAGGTAGACCACCGATGCAGAAGAACGAGATGCACTTCACGGAGCACTTCGACCGGTTCTGCTCCGCACTTCCGAGCGGGCTGCTGCTTGTCTCGCTTGACGAGGACGGCAGGCCAAACGCCATGACGATCGGCTGGGCCACGCTGGGGATCATCTGGCGGCGCCCGATCTGCGCGGTGCTCGTGCGGCCGTCCCGCTACACCTACGGCTGCATGGAGGCGACCGGCGACTTCACCGTCAATGTCCCGACCGAGGAGCTTGCCAACGAGGTCGCTCTCTGTGGCAGCAAGTCCGGGCGCGACCTCGACAAGTTCGCGGAGTGTGGTTTCACCGCGACCGAGAGCAGCCACGTCAAGTCGCCCGGCATTGCCGAGTGCGTCATCACGTACGAGTGCAGCGTCGTGCAGAAAAACGACGTGGTGCCGGAGCACTTCATCCCGGACATAGACGACAGCTTCTACGCCTCCGGCGACTATCATCGCGTCTACTTCGGCGAGATCAAAGCCGCTTGGGCGGCGGAGGACATCTGAGGCGGGTCGAGGCGCTATCTACTGATTCCTGAACGCCATCGTGTAGTTGCTGCCCGCACCCCAGGCTTCTTCGAACGCGAATCCTGCGTCCTCCGCCATGCTCCGCAGGATCGGCTGCGGGGTGAAGTCAGGATCGCCCGGCTGCTCGGTGTTCGAGTACAGCCCGCCCGGCCGCAGCACTCGCTTCACCTCGGCGAGGCACTCTGCCGGGTCGGGCGTCTCACCCAGCACCGCCACCAGCACCACCGCGTCAAAGCTCCCGTCGGCGAAGGGTAGTTCAACTGCGCTGCCCTGTACGCAGGCCGTGTTAGTGGCATCCGCCTGCTCCAGCCTTCCGCGGACCATCGCCAGCATCTCGTGCTGCAGGTCGAGCAGGACGAGATGCCCATCCGGCAGCGCCTCCGCGAGTGCGGGGCTGAAGTAGCCCGGACCGGGCCCCAGCTCAAGCAGCCGCTCATCTCCGCGCAGGCCCAGTCGCTCCACCAGCTTCTCCGGCGGCAGAATCAGTCGCCGCAGCGGCGACATCAAAACACCGGCCGCGCGCCACGGACAGACGCCCGGCTCCTGCACGCCCCTCAGTTCGTCTATCAGCCCATCCTCGGGTGGCAGCGGGCTCAGCGTCTTCGCGCCCCACAGGATCGTGATGATCGCGGCTGAGCCGATCCAGATGCCGAGCTGGACGCTCCGCGCCTCCTCCGGAAGTGGCAGTAGCTCGCCCGTCAGGTTCACCGAGAAGTGGAAGACGATGGCCGCGAGTATGCTGCGGTGATTGGCGTTGTAGACGAGCGTGATGATGAGAGTCTGCGCCACAATGGAGAGCGCGAACCACCAGAAGCCCGATGGCCCGAAGCCGAGACCCGAGTGCCATGTGCCCTCGATGAAGAACAGCGGCAGATGCCACACCGCCCACGTCACACCGAGGATCAGGCTGGCGAGTAGCGCATTGTCGGTACGCTGCTGCAGGGCGTCAAGGCCGTAGCCGCGCCAGCCAAGCTCCTCCGGGAGCGGACCGAAGATCAGGACGTAGAGCATCAGGGGCAGTAGCGTCCATGGTGCAGCCCGCAGTGCCGTCGCGGCCTCGAGCGGCGGCAGGGGCTTGCCGGCCGCCAGGTATACCGCAAGTGCGATCAGACTGACCACCGCGGGAAAGAGCAGGATGAATGCCCACCACGATCCGCCGATGCGGCGGCCATCTACCATCCGCCGCCAGAAGTCCTCAATGAACCCGGGGCTCTCGGTGCGATAGAGCAGCAGAAGGCCGGCAGCCGCGGGCCCCAGCCCGCCGAGGTAAAGCAGCGGCCCGCTGGGGTCATCAACGCCCGCCCCTGAGAGCAGGGCCGGGATCCAGATCAGCCACGAGAGGCCGATTGTGTACGCGAGGAAGTGCCACGGCTGCAACTGCGGCGCCTCGTGATCCTGTGGATGCGGTTCGGCCTGAACGCTCACCATGCGCGGCTCCGCGGACATGATAGACTCCTCCATGCCACACCCGACGAGACCGGGAGCATTTGAGCCGGCGGGACAGCCGTCCGGGGCAGCCGGAGCAGAAGAGGCACCCCTATCAGGGCCATGTCCACCTGACTCATCTTTGCGAGTCCCCCTCCAGGTTGTGACAGCACCATCCAGGGGCGGTTTGCGTACTTTCGCACGCACTCATATACCTTAATAGCCACAATCGCCAGAGCGGTACGTTAAATCTTAGCGAACACTCAAATATTTTTACAGTCGCTGCAGCGGGTCGTCGTCGGTCACGTCGCTCTCGGGGTCGGTGTCCTTGACCTCCGGCTCATGCACCAGCCGCGCCCGAGTCACCGCGCCCTTACCGAAGCGCTCGATTATGTCATCGCGCGCCCGAGCCAGGTGCTCGCGCCGCTCATCCGTCCGCTCGAACAGCGATAGCTGGCTGGCGACTGCCTCGTCGGTGAGGTTGCTCACGCCCACGCCGATCAGCCGCGCCGCCTGTGCCCCTAGACGTACCTTCGCCAGCATCTCCCGCGCATGCGTGAAAATGTCATCTTCGAGATCGATCGGCGTCGCCAGCGTTTCCGAGCGCGTGAAGAGCTTGAAGTTCGACAGCTTCACCTTCAGCGTCACCGTCCGCGCATGCTGCCCGCGCGCGCGGAGCTTGCGCGCCACCTCCTCGCTCAGCGCCAGCAGCCGCTGCTCGAGCACCGCGAGGTCGCGCGTGTCCTGCGCCAGCGTCTCCTCGCGGCTGATCTGCTTGCGATCATCCTCGCCGGGACGGTAGTAGGGGACGGGCGCATCATCCTGCCCCTGCGCCGCGCGGTGCAGGTAGCTCCCGTGCTTGCCGAAATGCCGCTCCAGCAGCGTCTTCGGCACGCGCGCAAGCTGACCGATGGTGCGCACACCCATCTGCGCGAGGCTCTTTTGCGTCACCCCGCCAACTCCGGGGATCGCGCCCACCGGTAGCTCAAAGAGGCGCTCGGGAAGCTCGTCCGGGCGCACGATGCTCAGGCCGTTGGGCTTATCCCACTCGGAGGCCATCTTCGCCACCAGCCGGTTCGGCGCCACGCCGATTGAGACGGTGATGCCAAGTTCCTCGCGAATGTCGCTCTTGATACGCGCGAGCAGGCCGTCGAGGCCGCCGAAGAGCCCGAGCGACCCGGTGACATCGAGGTATGCCTCGTCTATCGAGGCGGGGTCCATCCGCGGGCTGAAGCGGCTGAGGATTTCGCGCGCCCTGGCTGAGTATTCACCGTATGCGCGGCCGTTGACGGGGAGAAACACCCCGCGTGGGCAGCGCCTGCGCGCCTCCCACATCGGCATGGCGGAGTGAACGCCGAATTTGCGCGCTTCATACGAGGCGGCGGAGACGACGCCGCGGTTGGAGGTGCCGCCGACGATGACCGGCTTGCCACGCAGTTCAGGGTGCAGATGCACTTCGACGGACGCGAAGAACGCGTCGAAGTCCACGTGCAGAATGATGCGCTGCCCGGTTGTCCAGTCGGTCATAAGCCTCTCCTGCGAACAGTAGTTCGAGGAGAATCGTAGCGCGGGAGAGTGGTGGTGTCAAGCTCCCGCGATAACCTCACGGCGATCATGTGCCACGGGCGCCCTCGCCCGTGGGTCGTTCGCAGACAGCTCTCGCACCCTACTACGCACGGGCGAGGCGCCCGTTCCACGTGACGACAACGCAGCCGTTTCCGCCCGCCCCTACTCCGCCGCCACCGGGTCCGGCAGCCAGTCACCGATCAGGCCCGCCTGGTTTGTAGCTCGGCGCCAGACAAACGTGGGCGGCGCCACGTACTTCACATCGAGTACGTGCAGCAGTTGATCAACCGCCGCCTCAAGACCCGCCTCATCGGGCGCTGAGATGCTCAGGTGGCGCAGGTTCGGCAGCGTGATCCGTGGCTGCTCGCTGCGTTCCCGGTTGATGACGATCATCAGTGAGTCATCCCGCGGGATCTCACCTCGCACCACCGGGAAGGCAGGTGGCTCCTCGATCTCGCGCTCTGAATGCAGGAACCACTGGAAGTAATGCACGATGCGCTCAGCGGCGATCTCCTCCGCCTCAGTGGCCTCCGCCGGGATCACGATGTAGCCGGCAGGCTGCTCCTCGAACAGGAACTCCACCTCCAGCAACTCCTCCTGCGATGCCTCAATGATCGCCGACCGCATCTCCACGATGACCTGCGCCTCGCAGAGCCCCTCGGGCACGTCAATCGCCAGCAGGCCGTCCTCGACGCTCACCGGCAGCGCCTGCCCGGCGATCTGCAGGCTCGTGACCGTCATCCCATCCGGGACGCGCACCACACCATCGCCAAGCGGCGTCGGCTCGCAACTGATGTCGAGCGAGAGGCTGCGCGACACTCGATCGCCGGTCCATGAGGCGGTGGCCTCATAGTTCGGCCCGGCGAAGTTAAAGCTGGCGATGGCCGTCACGACTTCTGCCGAGCGGCGGGGGATGGTGACGCCGCTCACCTCAAGCCAGACATCGGCGAGCGCTGTCGTGACCTCTGTGTCAGTTGGCTGCTGCGTTCCGGGGATCTCGCGCAGCGTCATGCGCGTCGTCAGCGCAGAGCCGTCGAACATGGTGAAGACCGGCACATGCCCGCGTTCCTCGACCCACGAGTTGGCGATGCTGATGGCGCCTGAAGCGGCCTCGGCTACCTCGTTACCGATCGCAAAGTGTGTGTGAGCGCCGCTGCCGTAGCGCGTGATCCACGTGAAGTCATCGCTCTCGGCGGCAGTCACGGGTTGCCATCCCGCGTCAATGCAGGCTTCAATGCGCGGCAGGTAGCGCTCGGTCATCGACTGGAAGCCGCGGGAGTAGGAGGTGGTGGGCCAGAAGCCCATCCGCAGGCTCTCGATGGCGGTGAAATCCGCCATGCCCTGGTAGGCGGCGGCGATCTGATCGCGTGTCATGTTGCGGTAGTCAACAAAGCTGTCGAGCGCGTAGGATTCCCACCAGCAGGCGGGCTTGGTGCCGATTGCGTCGCGCAGCGCCCACTCCCGCCCGCGCAGGTCCTTCCATGGCTCGCCCTCAAAGAGCGCCGCGTCCGAGCCGATGCAGGAGTTGTAGTCGGCGGAGCTTCGGATGTTGGGCACCACGCCGAGCGTCTTGCCGTCCTCGTGGCGGAGCGTGTGAATGTAATCCATCAGCCGCCGGATTGCCACGCCCTCGCGCACAAACGCGCCATCCTCATCCCAGCCGCGCTCGGGGAGGCCGTCCATGCCAGGCCCGCGGTACTTTGCCGGCCCGGTGGCGGTGTCGAAGCTGAAGCCGTAGAGGCCAAGCTGCTGCGCCACTTCGGCAAGGTCGCGCCGCGACTGCTCGCCCCAGCTTGTGTTGTACGGGAAGACGCGCACCGTGCTGTCATGCGCTTTCACGTAGCCGCGCGGGTAGCGGGTCTGCTGCGACGGGTCATCAACCAGCGAATCGGCGAACTGCTCGCGGGCAAGTTGTTCCTCCAGCCAGATCTGCGAGGGCGTGTAGAGCAGCATCGCCACTCCGAGGCGCTCGCCATCAGCGAACATCTCCAAGCGCCGCGAGCGATACTCCTCCCAGCTAACCTGATCCTCCTCGGCCACGAGGTCCGGATGTGCGGGCGTGTAGTCATACCACTCCTCGCGGACCACGATGTCCCCGGCGCGCTTGAAGGGGTTGATGCACCAGTCCCAGCCCGCGTGAGTTCGCCGGGCATACTCGCGCACCTCAAAGTCGCGGCTGGCGAGCGGATTGCGGTTCCACGCGAGGTACTGCCCGCTGGCGTCGAGGATGCGCGGGTCGATCCCCGGCGTCGGTCGGAAAAGCTCAGGCGCGCTGGCATACCACCAGTGAAGTGCCTCACCGCGTCCCCAGCGGCCGGTCATGCCGCAGAGGAAAAGCTCCACGGATAGCTCCTGCCCCGGGTCGAGCACGAGCTGCGTCCGGGTCGCGACACGTGCGCCCCCCTCCGGCAACGGCTCGCCGCTGGTGGCGATGAAGGAGAGATACTCCCGCGCATTGATTCCTGTGGCTGCGCCTCCTGCATCGCTCCATGCCGCCGCGAGCGGGATCGGCGTGCGATACATCGGACCATCGAACGCCTCTGTCAGCGCCTCTGTCGGCAGGAAGCCATCGTAGACGGCGATCGGGCCATCTCCCGGCACCTCGATCGGCAGCGACAGCGCCAGCAACCGCTGCGTGTCGCCGGTGTTGCGCAGCGCCACATCCCACGCGAACCAGCCATCGTTGCAGGTGATTGCCGCCTGCACCTCAAGCTGTTCGCCCTCAGGGGCGAAGCGCAGGAGAGCGGGGCGCGCATCGGTGACAGTCGCCTGCCCCAGCGCAATCTCGCGCGCTTCAATGCCTTCGGTCAGGCGGAGGCCGGCGGACAGGCCGAGGTCCGTCTCGAAGCCTGCAATCCGCGCGTTGCTGATGCGCCCGGTGGCGTCATCGATGGTGATCTGAAGCGTGCCGCAGCTAAGTTCGAGCGCCGCCGCGGGTGATATCATGACAGCCGCGAGTGCTGCCGCAATGCCAACTATCCTGACAACTTTCATTGCGCTATTCACTCCTGCGCACGTTGGGGTTGCGTCTGAACGCTACTGATTCGCCAGCACAAGCTCCGCATGTTCGCCCGCAGCCGTCTGAAGCACAACGTAGTAGGCGTCCGCGATTGGCGCCTCCGGCACGGTTGTCTGATAGGTCGTTACTCCGCCGGGCGCGTCATCTCGGAAGATCGGCCGGCCGCTGGTCATATCGCGCAGGATCACGTCTCGTATCGGCGATTCGCTTTCGATGCCCAGCGTGACCGTGCAGCGTGCGGGGCCGAAGTAGGTATCATCAAAGTGCATCTCCGAGGCGGTGAAGTATGAGCCGAGCCAGACCTGCACGGTTCCGAGTCCAGCGGGAGCGGTAATCGTGAGCGGCATCAATATCCACTCGTCCGGCGGTGGGCCCTGCAGATGCTCGGGGCTGAGGTAGAGCGGCGCCAGCCAGTGGTTGCGGGTGGAGATGATCTCTGTGCGCTGATCGAAGCGGTAGGCGGCGCCATCGGGCGGCTGCACGAGCCCGCGCAGGAGCATCATGTAGCGCCCGCCCTGCAGCCGCAGCCACGTCCATGCGCGATACTCCGTATCATCCGCTACAGGGACATTCTGTTGGATGTAGCCGGACATGCCGGGGCTGTCGGTGTTGACGCGCCAGGCGACCTCACCGGTGCGGGCGTTCCCGATGGGCTCGAAGGTGAAGTCCTCGGGCGCGGCGGTATTGATCTGCCAGCCGACGGGCGCACCATCCTCACCGGCGCCCTGCTCGAAGCCGGGGTTGGTGAGCATGTTGACCGCGGCGGGAACCGGGTCGGTCGTGATGGTCACGACGGGTGCCTGCTGCGCATACGCTGCCGCGCAGATCAGCAGCAGAGAGAGCGCGATGCTGAGAAGTCTCATCTATGACCTCCGAGTGCGTGCATGACAGGTGCGTCTGTCCGTTTGATTCGACGCGCGAGGCACGGCGGCCTGCGAGGGATGATTGCGTTCGCCCCGCCGAAGCTGCTATCCTCCACGCGTGCTTACCCCGGCTTGCGAGGAGCCTGTCATGCCCGAACGATCAATCCCCATCCGCGCGCAGTACTACGAGCAGTTCGATGCCGATTACTCGCTTGAGGTGCCGGGGGAGGGCTTCGGCGGCTGGCAGAGCGCTGAGCTTGAGATCAACCCCGACCGCACCGCGCTGGTGGTGATGCACGCGTGGGACTGTGGGACACAAGAGGAGTTCCCGGGATGGTGGAAGCGCGTCGAGTATTTCCGGCGCGCGAACGCGATCCTGCGCGAGTACTTCCCCCCGCTGCTCACCGCGGTGCGCAACTCGCCGCTGCCGCTCTTCCACGTGGTCGGCGGTGGCGACTACTACACGCACCTGCCGGGCTATCAGCGCACGGTGGAGCTTGCGGGGCCGCCTCCTGCGCCGCCCGAGCAGGTGGAGAGCGACCCGGTGCTGCAGCGCCTCCGGCAGTTCAAGCAGGACGCGATGGCGCACACGCATGAGGACGTGCGGCGCGGCTTTGAGCGCGTGGACTTCCCGGAAGAGGCGCGGCCGCTGGAGGGTGAGGGGATCGCCGCGAACGCTCATCAGTTGCTCGCGCTGTGCAAAGAGGCGGGCGTGAACCACCTCATCTACGTGGGCTTCGCGATCAACTGGTGCCTGCTGCTGTCACCGGGCGGCATGGCGGAGATGAGCAGGCGCGGCGTCATGTGCTCGACGATCCGGCAGGCGACCACGGCGGTGGAGAACCGCGAGACGGCGCGCCAGGAGCTATGCAAGCAGATCGCACTGTGGCGCGTGGCGCTCGCGTTCGGCTACGTCTTCGATCAGAAGGATTTCCTGGCCGCGCTGGCGACGCTGGGGTGAGGCGCTACTGAGGAGTGATCGTCTCGGGCGCTTCGAGGTGCTCGCAGATGAGGCGGTAGGGGCCTTCGTGGAGAGCGGAGAGGCAATCGGCATCGAGAACGCTCGACCAATCTCGATAGCGAGCCAGTTCGGATGCCTTGCGCAGGCTGTCGTATGCATCGAAGATAGCGCGAGGCATTCCCAGACGGTGCATTCGCTGAGCCCTTACACCATGACTGCCCGACCGAGTCCCGACGGCTTTAATCAGCCATGCCTCGACGACGTGCATACTGGCGTAGAACAAAGCAGTGGTGGCCCAGTCGATGTAGCCTTCTTCGCGGAGCAACTCGTACACGCAGTAGTTGCGTCTCGCCTGCTCAATATGGTTCAGTTCCGTCCCCCCCGCGGATTAACTTGCCGTTAGCCAGATGGTGTTTTCCTGTGCCGGTTCGCTATCGGGCAGATCGGGAAACACGTGCGTGTCCACTCCAGTACCAAGTCCGCTCCCGTAGAGGTCGTAAAACGCTTCTGATGCCTGCGAACTCGCCTCGCCCCAGAGATCATCGACTTCCACGGTGAAGTCGATGCGCCCGCCTGCGCGATGGGAGTAGATGCGCACTATTCCCTCAACGCCGCGCAGCCGTTCCAACAGGAAAGCGGCAATACGCCGCTCGCGATCTGCATTGCAGGTGCAGTCGCGTAGGCCGTGTGGTGTTCGCTCTTCAACCGTGATCTTCATTGTTGCTTCATCGCTCAACGCCTGAACCCCCTCGGTTACTGTCTCAGCGATTATACCCCGCCACGGAGCACTTGACCAGTCCCGCCTCAGTCCGCCACCGGGTGCATCAGCAATGGCGGGCCCTCGCCAAGAAGCTGAGCCCTCATCGTCACCCGGTTGTTGTCGCGCGTGATCTCAACCAGCGTCTCCTGCTCGTCCAACACCACGGTCGCGATGTCGCCCGCCGCCAACTGCAGGCCCTCAAGCGGCAGCGTGACGCGGCTCGGCGTGAAGCCATCGGGGGCCGGCAGGCTCGCGACTTCGCAGGTCACCGGCGCCGCGCCCTGCTTCGTCACCTGCACG
>LSQX01078240.1_pt1 | contig 32651 bp, 27 predicted proteins | sample 654561 | NCBI WGS metagenome assembly LSQX01 (sample SAMN04489861, study PRJNA283612) | anaerobic digester metagenome | isolation source: 4 biogas reactors fed with cattle manure at either 37C or 55C with and... | place: Denmark: Kongens Lyngby | collected 2014 | reverse complement strand
CGAGCGGCACCGGCCTACGCCAACTAGAGCGAATCGAGAATGCCCTTTCATCTGGTCAAGCGCCGCTCGATCTGTCTCCTTATTCGTCTCCTACTGATTCATACATGCGCCAGCCTAGTTCCGATCACGGGGAGCAGAGTGTCCAAAACTTGATGAAGCAAGCTCTGGATGCCTGCGTTGACTTCGGGTCTGTAGCCAGCTTCAGGTCGTTTCTTGAATGCATGGCAGGTCCAAACAGGCGTGAAAACCCCTATGCGTTGCTGGAACGGGAATTTGGGGATGCTGAGGGAATGTTGTCCAAGCTGCGAACCCTCGAAATCGTGGACGGAGAGGGTGCCGGACTCGAACTTACAGAAAAAGGCAGACGTCTCGAGTCTTTTCTCAGAAGGTTCGCCAGAGAGGTGGAGAATCAGGTGCGCCGCATCATCCGGCGGAGCTCGAAGCCATGTACAACGCCTTTGGAGCGGAGCGATTTCTCCAAAGGAAGAAGGTCTGAAAACGGGCCGGGTCGTGTTCGTGCTGTAGTGCCTGCGTCAGAAGCTGACCACCGGGGCAGCATTTCCGTGGGCGAAACGGTGCGACATTGGGCGGTGCGATGTGCAACTGAGGGCACTCTAGGCGCGATCCAGCGGAAGGACATCCGGATAGAGCAGGTCAGGCATCCGGCCAGAGTAGATGTTTGCCTGCTGATAGACGCCAGTGCAAGTATGGCGGGAAGGCGTATACAGGCTGCAAAACACCTCGCACGCCATCTGTTTCTCACGTGCCGCGATAAGGTGAGCGTGCTTACGTTTCAGGACAGAACAGTGACCCAGCACGTGTTGAGGGCGAGATCAGTCAGAGTCCTTGAGGAGGGCTTGGCCACTGTGAGACCTGCCGGGCTGACACCGCTGGCTGCAGGGATTGTAGAGGCTGTGAAGTTGCTCGGATCACGCAAAGGAATACCGACAATGCTTGTTCTGCTTACAGATGGCATACCCACGATGAACTACTGGACGGGGGATCCTGCAAGGGACGCACTGATGGCTGCGGAACAGATTGCCAGAAATGAGTTGCCTTTCACATGCATAGGTCTCGCTCCAAACAGGGGTTTCCTTCGTAAGCTGGCTGAAATTGCCCATGGAACCCTGTACGTTGTTGACGAGTTCGATCGCGACCTCCTTGCAAAACTCGTTACGGATGAGCGAGAGAGGGTCCAAACGTGGTAGTATTGAATCATGTAGATTGACGAGAAGGGGAACTCGAGCAAAAGTCGAATGGTTTCTGATTAAGGTGGAGAAATGTATGGCCGCAAGAGAAAAGATATGGGAACTTCGCGAGGGCGACCCGAAAACGGAGGAACGCCTGGCTTCAAGCTGCGATATCCCCTCTGCTCTAGCCCGTGTTCTGGTCACGAGAGGCATACGCGATGAGTGGTCTGTACGGGCGTTCCTCTCGCCCGAGCTATCTGATATGCATGACCCCTTTGCCATGCCCGACATGGATAGGTCGGCGGCAAGGCTTCTTTCCGCTGTCGAAGACGGTGAGAGAATACGGGTGTACGGCGATTATGATGTTGACGGGATAACCTCTGTGTCGCTAATGGTTTCGGTTTTGAGGGCTCTCGGGGCGGATGTGGACTACCATATTCCTAACCGGCTTGTAGAAGGTTATGGCTTGAGCACCGAGGCGATAGAGAAGGCTGCCGAGGATGGCGTATCGCTATTGATCACAGTAGATTGCGGCGTCAGCGCCATCGAGGAAATCGGCCTTGCGTCGGATCTTGGCATTGATGTGATCGTTACTGACCACCACGAAGCGGGGGACATGTTGCCTTCATGTGTCGGCGTCATCAACCCCAAGCGGGGCGATTCGGAGTATCCCTTCAGGGAGCTGGCCGGGGTAGGGGTGGCGTTCAAGCTTTGTCAGGCTCTGTGGAGGCTTGCGGGCAGGCCGGAAGGCGCGGCCGATCCCCACAAATACCTGGATATTGTGGCGCTTGGAACAATTGCCGATGTAGTTCCGCTGCAGGGGGAGAACAGGATCATAGCCAGGGCTGGGCTGGAGATGATGAGTCCATCCTCGAATCTGGGACTTCGTGCTCTGATAGATGTTTCAGGCCTGGCAGGGAGAGAGATCCGGGCCGGACATGTGAGTTTTACGGTTGCGCCGAGGGTGAACGCAGCAGGAAGGCTTGGCGATCCCAGCCTCGGCGCCAGGTTGTTCCTTACGGACTCACGCGAGGAAGCTGCGGAGCTTGCAGCGATCCTTGATGAGGAGAATCGCAGAAGGCAAGAGATTGAGCTGGCCATATTGCGTGAGGCCTGGAGGCCTGTGAGCAAGATGAACACCCAGGATACCCGTGCAATAGTGCTGGGGTCTGATGCATGGCACAGTGGCGTCATTGGAATAGTTGCGTCCAGAATAGCTGAACTCACGTTCAGGCCGACTGTTCTCATATCCTTTGAGGGGGATGTTGGGCGAGGATCAGCCAGGAGCATACCTGCGTTCAATCTCTATTCCGCTCTGACCGAATGTTCTGACCTTTTGCTGAAGTATGGAGGCCATTCGCAGGCTGCAGGATTGTCGATACAGGCAGAGAACTTGGATTCCTTCAGGGAAAGGCTTAATGACATAGGACATGAATGGCTCACAGACGATGATCTTGTTCCCAGAGTGCTTGTGGATGCAGAACTGAATGAAGAGGAGATCAGCGTTGAATTGGCCAGGGAACTGGAGCGTTTGGAGCCATACGGATTTGGCAATCCGACACCTGTTTTCGCAACAAGGAATATGCTCGTTCTGGAATGGAGAAATGTAGGCGCCGATGGGAAGCACCTCAAGCTCAAGCTGGGGCGCGGGGGCCAGGTTGTGGACGCCATAGGTTTTCGGATGGCCAGAAGCTATGGAAACTTGGTTCGGGGTCTTCCCGAGGTGGATGTCGTCTATTCCCTCCAGGTAAACGAATGGAACGGCCGCAGGGAATCTGAATTGGTCGTCAAAGATATCAAGAAGCCCGGACGCCCGTGACTCGAACGGGAAATCGTCTCACAAGTTTAGCGGAAAGAAGAAAGCGTAGCTCAGTCCGGCAAAACTCGATTGGATGTGAACGGAAGGGAGGGCGGCGGGGATGGATCATCACGAAAAGCGGCACACATTGGATGGCTTGCTTGAGAAGGCCAGGACAAACCGTCCTGATGTTGACCTTAGCTTGATAGAGAATGCGTGGGCCTACGCACAAAAGGCTCACGATGGACAGGTGCGGGAGTCGGGGGAGCCTTACTTCGACCATCCGGTAGCTGTGGCATTCATCCTTGCCGACATGAACCTGGATCCTAATACAATAGCTGCAGGCCTTCTCCATGACGTCATTGAGGATACAGGCAAGAGCTACGGGGAGATCAGCGAGGCTTTTGGCCCCGAAATTGCAGCACTTGTGGACGGGGTAACGAAACTGTCGCGGATGGACTTTAAGAGCCGGGAGGAACAACAGGCTGAGAGCCTGCGAAAGATGTTTGTGGCCATGGCCAAGGACATCAGGGTCATTCTGATCAAATTGGCGGACAGGCTTCACAACATGCGGACTCTGGACTACTCTCCTCCTGAAAAACAGAAACGCGTGGCCGGAGAGACACTGGAGATATATGCGCCCCTTGCACACAGGCTTGGCATGTGGAGAATGAAATGGGAGTTGGAGGATCTTTCCCTCAGGTATCTCGATTCGATAGCCTACTATGAGCTGGTGGAGAGGGTCGCCACGAAGAGGCAGGAGCGGGAAGGCTACATCGAGGAGGCCCGCGAGACGCTTGAGGCTGCTCTTGACGAGATAGGCATCTCTGCCGAGATCCAGGGGCGTCCGAAACACTTCTACAGCATATACCGGAAGATGGAGAAGCAAGGCAAGGATTTTGGAGAGATCTGGGATCTCATGGGCCTGAGGGTGATAGTGGGTACGCTTCGAGAGTGCTATGCCGTTCTTGGAGCGGTCCACAGCATTTGGAAGCCTATTCCGGGGCGGTTCAAGGATTACGTGGCCATGCCCAAGTCAAACATGTATCAGTCACTCCATACCACCGTGATAGGTCCGCGGGGCGAACCTCTGGAGATACAGATACGCACATGGGAGATGCACAGGACCGCGGAATACGGTATTGCCGCTCACTGGCGCTACAAGGAGGGCGGTGGCGGCGGCGGAGACTTCGAGGAGAAGATCACGTGGCTGAGGCAGATTCTCGAGTGGCAGAAAGAGACAAGAAACGGCACTGAGTTCGTGGAAACACTGAAAGTTGACCTCTTCTCTGACGAGGTATATGTTTTTACGCCGCGAGGCGACGTGAAGACGCTTCCTGCGGGGTCCACTCCGGTGGACTTCGCCTATTCCATCCATACCGACATAGGCCACTCATGCTCCGGAGCTCGAGTAAACGGAAGAATGGTTCCGCTCTCCACTAAGCTTTCAACAGGTGACATCGTGGAGATCATTACGAGCAAGTCGCAGGCAGGGCCGAGCAGAGACTGGCTTGCGATTGCCAAGACGTCGAAGGCCAAGGGAAAGATCAGGCAGTGGCTCAAGGAGCAGCGGCGCGAGGCATCGGTCGAGCAGGGCAAGGAGCTGATCGAGAAGGAACTGAGAAGGCTCGGATTGGAAGTCCGCGCCAACATGAAGGAAGAGCGCCTGCTCGAGGTGGCTCAGAAGTTCAGCTACCAGAGTGCAAGCGACCTTCTGGGAAGCGTCGGCTACGGCAAACTATCAGCGGCCCAGGTTGTCACCAGGCTCGTTCCTGAAAGAGCTGCAGATGAGGCGCCCAGGCCGTTGCCCACACGGCCCAAATCAAGGTCATCTCATGGAGTCAGAGTTCCAGGCGTAGACAACGTGCTTGTCCGATTTGCAAGGTGCTGCAATCCTGTGCCCGGCGATGAAATCATAGGATATGTTACCAGGGGACGAGGCGTTTCTGTCCATAGACTCGACTGTCGTAACGCCTCCATAATACTGCATAACGAAGAAGATCGGGTGGTTGAGGTCTACTGGGATACGAAGGCAGGCGAATCATACGCCGTGGATATTGAGATGGAGGCCTACGATGCGCCAGGCCTTCTAACCCTTGTGATCAATACCACCGTCGAGATGAAGGCCCATGTGAGTGCTGTTACTGCCAGAACAGCGAAGAATCGTCTGGCTCTGATAAGCATGACGATGGAGATAAATGACGTGAAGCATATGAACTCCGTTATTGAGAGGCTGAAGCGGATCTCGGGGGTTCAAAGCGTTCGCCGGGCAGTAGTCAACTGACCTTCTGCGTTCGCGATGGGCGGTTGCTACGGCGCCGCTGTGCTGTTTGAAAGATGTGGAGGTGCTTGTCGCTGAGGGCTGTGGTTCAGAGGGTGACCGAAGCTTCGGTTAGTGTAGAAGGCGAGGTAGTAGGAAGTATTGGCCATGGTCTTGTGGTCCTACTGGGCGTTTCTGAGGAAGACGGCCCGGACGACGTCAGGTACATGGTGGACAAGATTCCTTACTTGAGGATTTTCGATGATGATGAAGGCAAGCTCAACCTTTCGCTCCTGGATGTGGGAGGAAGCATGCTTGCCATATCCCAGTTCACATTGTATGGAGACTGCCGGCGGGGACGGCGTCCGAGTTTCACAGATGCAGCCAGCCCTGAAGATGCGAATTCGCTCTACGAGGAATTCATAAGGGGCGTGAGAGCCATGGGTGTTCCAGTGGAAACCGGTATCTTCAGGGCGGAAATGGATGTGTGCCTTACAAACCACGGGCCAGTGACTATCCTGATTGACAGCGGGAAATCTTTTTAGAGGCAATGAGTGACTGGGAGCGCAGGGAGGCGTGTTTCATTTGGCAGACATAGATAAGCTGAACATAGAAAGGCTTGTACTTGGGCCAATCTCCACAAACTGCTATATCGTCTGGCGCGGGGGCCATGAGGATGCAGTGGTGGTCGATCCAGGCGCTTTTTCGCCCCGTATCGAGGAAGTGCTCGGCGAAAATGGCCTCAAGTGCCGGACAATAATAAACACGCACGGCCATCCTGACCATATCGGAGGAAATGGGGCGTTGCGCAACGCAACCGGGGCGTCTGTATATGTGGGAGCCCTTGATGCTCACATGCTCGCCGCCCCTGACGACGTCTTTCACGTTTTGGCGCGGTCGGGCGGGAAGGAGTTTCCCCTCGATGCTGACCATACCCTTGAAGGCGGCGATGTGCTCAAGGTTGGCGAGATGGAGTTCGAGGTGCTGGCGACGCCAGGACATACCCCCGGTGGAATAAGTTTGCTGCTCGCTGAGGATCTCACGCTCTTTACAGGGGATACGTTGTTTGCATGCGGCGTGGGGCGAACGGACTTTGCCGGCGGCGACGAGCAGGCCCTATGGCGCTCAATATTCGATGTAATATTCAGCCTCGACGAGAGGATTAGAATATATCCGGGACACGGCCCGGATACAACTGTAGCAGCTGAGAAGGCATGGCATGGGCGATTTCGCTTTCGTTGACACTCCAATCTTCGTGCGATACAATGACGTAGGCTATTGAGCTTGGCTGGGAGGGTTATTGTCTTGATCTCAGGTATGCGTAAGCGAGCTGGCACAATTGTTGCCGTAATAGCGGGTATTGTTGCACTGGGCATGATAATTCCAATGCTTTTTGCGGGTTCTAACGCCAACACCGCGGCTGCGAGGCTTACTGTTGCCAAGGTGAATTCGGTAAAGGTGACAGCCCTCGATCTGGCACTAGAGTTCCAACAGGCATACTCGCGTCGGGTTCAGTCCGGCGGGATAACTCCTGATGACATAGAAGTATTGCGCTCTGAAGCCATGGATACTGTGATAGAGGACGCGCTGATACTTGATGCTGCTAAGGAGGCAGGGTATGTAGCAAATCAGATCATGGTGGATTCAGCCTTCGAGGCTGACAAGTCCTATTTTTCGGACGAACGGGAGTTCATCTCTGCATTGTCCAATTGGGGATTCACTGCAAAAAGCTATAAGGAGTACCTGGGCCGACGGCAGATCATTGGGAGCTATCCAAATGTAGCTGCTCCTGTTGAAGTGACAGACGAAGAGATCCAGGCGGAGTTCGATAAGGTCGCAGCGACACAGCCCGACCTCGAGTATGACGACGCCAGGGATGACATTGAACAGTTGATTCGATACCGTAAGGAGCTTGCCAACAGGGAGACGTTTATCAAGGATCTTCGCGAAGATGCCAAGATAAGGCTATATGATCCGAGGGTGCTCGCCTATCGTGCCATGGCAGATGGCGATTACGATGAGGCTGTTAAGCACTACAGGAAGGCGATTAAGCAGTCGCCGCAGGATCCCTATCTTCAGATATCCCTTGGCAAGGCGCTTGCAGCAGCAGGCAAGGCCAGGGATTCTCAGACGGCGTTCGAGAGCGCTCTCAAGATGGCGCCTGAGGAGCCGTTCGTGCTGATTGCCCAGGCCGACAACTTGAGGGAATCAGGTGACACGGAGCGAGCTCGTGATCTGTACCAGAAAGCGTCAGATTTGGCAGGCCAGGATCTCACATTCTCTCCGATAGTGCATGGCTTGATCCGCGATGCCTACACCGAAATGGGCATGGATGATGAAGCGGCGCAGGAGGAAGAGAAGATTGCAGGGATCCAGGAGGCCGCCAGGGCACGCTGGGAGGAACAGCTAAGGGAAGCCTTGGAGGCTGCCAGGGCTGAAAAGGATGCTGATGAGGGCGATGCGGCTGACGATTCGGGCGAGGTTGATGACCAGCCTGAGTCGGCCGAGGATTCGACATCTGTCGAGTAGTAGCCAGAGCATGGGAGACTCACGGGCGGGCTCGCACCCGCCCGTTTTCATAACCAAGATTGGGAGGGTGTTTGGGTGGACATTACGGCGCCAAGAGGCACTAATGACATACTTCCGGACGAAGTTGGATTGTGGCAACATGTCGAAGAACTCGTCCGCAATGCTGCGGAGAGGGCGGGTTACCGGGAAATCCGCACTCCGATATTCGAGCATACAGAGCTCTTTGAGCGTGGTGTTGGCGAAGCCACCGACATAGTTGAGAAGGAGATGTACACCTTCACCGACAGGGGAGACCGTTCTATCACCCTGCGGCCTGAAGGCACGGCGCCGGTTGTCAGGGCACTCGTGGAGCGCGGATTGGCAAGCATGTCCCAACCTGCGAAAGTCTATTACCTGGGTCCGATGTTCAGGTATGAACGGCCTCAGGCAGGCCGGTATCGTCAATTCCACCAGTTCGGCCTGGAGGTGATCGGTGCTCCGAGCCCTGCTGCGGATGCCGAAGTCATCGCGGTTCCGCTGGAAGTATTCCGCTCATTAGGAATTCAAGATGTGATCGTCAACGTAAACTCCATAGGCTGCCCTAAGTGCAGGCCTGCCTATCGGAGACTTCTGCAGGAGACCTACAGGCCAGTGATGGGCAGATTGTGTCAATCGTGCAGGAAGCGGTACGACAGGAATCCTCTGCGGCTATTGGACTGCAAGTCGGAGGAGTGCCGGCGGGCGTTGCCGGAACCGCCCATGATCCTCGATATCCTGTGCCCCGAATGCCGCAAACACTTTGATGAGGTTCGCCGGCTTCTGGATAGCCTGGATGTGGAATATGCTATTAACCCCAGGCTAGTGAGAGGGTTGGACTATTACACTAGGACCACGTTTGAGTACAACGTTGGCGGAATTGGATCTCAGGATGCCATCGGTGGCGGCGGCCGTTACGACGGGCTCGTTGAAGAGCTGGGTGGACCCGCAACGCCTGCGGTTGGAGTCGCCTGCGGGCTGGAGCGTTGCGTGCTTGCGATGCGCGCCATGGCTGGCGAAGGGGCCTATGATACCCCGCCGGACATCTACTTCGTAGCATTGGGCGAAGCGGCCCGTGAAAAGGCATTTGAGCTCGCATTTGAATTGAGATCTCGTGGAATATCCGCCGATTTTGACATGCTTGACCGGGGAATGAAGGCACAGATGCGTTACGCGGGAAAGGCAGGAGCTCGCTTCGTGGCAATCATAGGCGATGATGAGCTGGCCGTGGAATCGGTAATGCTGAAGAAGATGGCTACTGGCGACCAGGAGCTTGTTAGCCAGTCTGACGTGGCGGCAAGGATTCTTGAAGCACGAAGCGATTCAGCGGAATAGGCTGCTGGACCGGTGGCAGCGTCTCGCATTCCATCCATTTACCTCAGGTTTTGGCAGTAGCGGCTTTCTTGAAACGTCTCGGGGCGTATGATATCATGTACTCGGCATCAATGGTGATTACCCTGCTGTGTACGTAAGCACTCTGGCTGTTTACTTCCAACACATCATCAAAGGGAGCCTGGACTCTGTCACCGGCGTGTGGGCCGCGTGAAGGCGTGGAACGCAAACGTGATGGGAGGGCACCCACCTCGCGGGCGAGGGGAGAAACGGCCAAGGCTACGGCATGGTGGGGTCATTTTTCGCCCGTTCTGATTCCGAGCTTCCTCAAGCCTCATACTGTCTTCTCGATGGATTCTCCTCACGTATTCTCCATATCCTCTGTCTATGACTTATCATGCTATGATGTATCATGGAACTGTACATGCATGCCAAATTAACGACTACCCGAGGTGAGCCGCATGATTTCAGGCCATGACTTGTTTGACTATGCCGCCGAAAAGCGTGGAGGGGCCGGTCGCGCTCCGCTGGCGGCCCGCATGAGGCCTCGCACTATCGATGAGATACTGGGGCAAGATCACATACTTGGACCGGGCAAACTCCTGCGAAGGGCTATTGAGGCCGACACCTTAGGGTCGGTAATACTGTACGGGCCGCCGGGCTCGGGCAAGACTACGATTGCCGAGGTCATCGCGCTCACCACGGAGGCAGACTTTGTAAGGCTCAATGCCGTGACTTCCGGGGTTGCCGACATCAGGCAGGTGGTGGCGGCTGCCCGGGACAGGTGGAAGCTTCACGGCGTTCGCACGATCCTCTTTGTCGACGAAATCCACAGGTTCAACAAAGCCCAGCAGGATGCGCTTCTGCCGTCAGTTGAGGCTGGCACTGTGACGCTTATTGGAGCTACGACGGAAAACCCATTCTTCGACGTTAACCCTCCATTGGTTTCCCGTTCCCGGATATTCAAGTTGGAGCCGTTGGGCGTTGACGAAATCCGCAGCCTGGTCATGCGCGCGATCGGCGACAGCGAGCGGGGGCTCGGGAGTCTCGATGTCCGAATCGACGACGATGCCCTCGATCACATTTCCAACTTCGCCAATGGCGACGCTCGAACTGCGTTGAATGCAATAGAGGTTGCGGCGCTCTCTACGCCTGCTGACAAAGACGGCGAGATCCACATTACTCTGGAGGTTGCTGAGGACTCAATCCAGCGGAGAGCGCTCAGGTACGACGGAGGAGGGGACATGCACTACGACGTCGTCTCCGCCTTCATAAAGAGCATGCGTGGTTCCGACCCTGATGCCGCTCTGCACTACCTTGCCAGGATGATCGAATCAGGCGAGGATCCGCGGTTCATTGCCAGGAGGCTCATGATACACGCCAGTGAAGATGTGGGCATGGCCGACTCTCATGCGCTGCTGGTGGCAACGGCGGCGCTTAGTGCAGTGGAGAAGGTCGGGCTTCCTGAAGCCCGGATAATCCTTGCCCATGCAACCATCTACATAGCCACCGCCCCCAAGAGCAATTCCGTCATCAGGGCCATAGATGCTGCCATGGACGATGTAAAGACCGTCTCTGTTTCTGGTGTCCCACTTCACCTGAGAGACTCTTCGTATCGTGGAGCGTCCACATTTGGCCACGGTGCAGGTTACAGGTATCCGCATGATTATCCAGGCGCCTGGGTGGAGCAGCGTTACATGCCCGAAAAACTGGACGGGAGGCGGTACTACGAGCCGGGGCGGAATCCCACCGAGAGGCGCATCTGGCAGCTCATGTCCGAGATGAGGAACGAGCGCGGCAGTCGCGATTGACTTTGCATGTGAACCTTTTTGAGCGGTCAATCGTATTGCTTGTAGGCGGTGTTGTTGCATGTTGGTCCGCTCACGCAGAGAGTCGCGGAAACGGTCTAACGGGATATGCTTGACTGGGGGTGGGAGTGTGGACGAGGTCGTGCTTGCCGACGAGGACCTTGCTTTGGCGATGCAGTCTGGAAATGACGTCGCCTTTGAGGCGCTGGTTCATAGATACCACGGCGCGCTCGTGGGCTACCTGTACCGGATGTGCCACGACTATCATTTGGCGGAAGATGCGGCACAGGAGTCTTTCGTCCGCTTCTACACGACCATCGCAAGATACCAGTATCCAAGGCCCCTTAAGGCGTATCTCTTCGCAATTGCGTCGAATTGTCTCAAAGACTACCTCAAGTCGGCATATGCGAGGCGAGTGAATGCTGCCGGGGTCGGCAAGGACTTGGAGATCGCTGCAGGCGGGGCCGGAATAGTAGTTGACCCCCGCCAGAGTCTACAGGATCCTGGAGACCATACGGTGCGCCGAATGGAACGGAACGAGGTTGTGCAGGCGATACAACAGCTATCTTTCATATACCGAGAGGCGCTTGTCCTCAGGTTCTATGAAGATCTTTCCATACGTGACATTGCAGAGGCTCTCGGCATTCCCGAGGGGACCGTGAAAAGCAGACTTCACACAGCTGTGCGTAGGCTGAAAGAGGTTATGTTGAAAGGAGGAGACGTGGCTTGTCGGAGCGGAGCATGAACGGCGCTAGTTGTGGCAAGGTCAACGAGATCCTGCGCGAACTGGGCTTGGAAGAGGATGAGGATGCTCGAAGAGTTCTCAACATGATAGAAGCTTACCCGGCGCAGGCCCCTACGGCGGAGCAGTCCACTGCTGTTGCGCGCCTAGCTATCCGAGAAGGCAAAGCTCGTGCACGGTCGGCCATGCCTCAGACTTCGGCTTCCCCGGAGTGTCTTCACGAGCCCGAGATCCGTAGCCATCCACAGCCAGTATCGACATGGACATTGGCTATTGCGCAATTTAAGGCCATGGGGTATCGCGGGCTCCTGCTCGGGCTTGCAGTCTTCATGGTTGCCTTCGCGGGGATTGCGGCCATCGGAGGGGGAGCACTTGCTGTATCGATCGTTGTTCCTATCTATGGAGCCATGTTCCTGGCATACTCTTTGCGTGCGGATTACTACGGCGTCAGCGAGATTGAGAATGTGTGCCCATTAGGGCCCGGCCAGCTGATGCTGGCCCGCATAGTTGCTGCTGGGGCCGCGGATTTGGGTGCCGGACTTGTCACAACTGTTCTGGTCACGTCAGTCAGCGGAGAACCCTTTGGCATGGTGCTCATCTCATGGCTTGCGCCGGCTGTTTTGCTTACAGGCATAGCTCTCTCTGTGTCTTTGAAGTATGGGTCGGCAGCCGCAGTGGCCGCCATTTCGTGTGTGAGCGCCCTTGCAATGCTGCCCAGAGGCTTGAATGCTGGAGTGAGCCCGTTTGCGCCTGTGGGCGCGGTGGGAATGCAGGCGCATTGGAAGCTCTTGTATGCCCTGTGCGGCGTTGTGCTCCTTTCTCTTGCTTTGCTCAGGCAGACGAGGGGAAGATCTCTCCGGGGGAATGGGGGAGAGGGTCGCAATGCAACTTAGCGCTTCCGGAGTGCATGCTTCGCGCGATCCGGCCTGGATGCGCCTGATGCGGCGGCGCAGTGGCCCTTACACACGAAGCAAGCAGGGCCGGTCCGGACGTTGGGGGATTGAGGATGTGAACCACATCTTCTACCCTGGCATTACTGCAGTCGTTGGACCGAACGGGTCTGGCAAGACTACTCTCCTGCGAACTCTTGCGACGTCCCTCGCCCCGGCGAGGGGCTCTGTGCATTTTACGGGCCGTCGCGTGGATACCCGAGGTGCGTCGCCCGCGGACCTCAGATGGTATCGATCTCGCCTGGGCTACTTGCCGCAATCATCAGGAGTATATCCCAACCTGTCGCCTCGCAGGTTCGTCAGATACATAGCTGAACTCAAAGCTCTGCCCACCGAGGATCTTGAGATGCATGTGAATAGGGCGCTAGTCGACTGCGGGCTCCAATCCTGCTGCGACATCCCGCTTTCCCAATGTTCGGAAGGGGAACGACGCCGTACAGCGCTTGCTGCTGCAGTCGTTGGATCGCCACAGGTCATCGTCTTGGATGAGCCCATGAGGTCTTGTGATCCAGTCCAACGCCTTGGCATAAGGAACATGCTGCGGCTTCAGGCGGAGAGACGAAATGCCATATGTATTCTGAGCGCGCCGGCCATCTCAGACCTTAACGGAGTATGTGATGAGTTGATAGTGATGGACAATGGCCGTGTAGCTTTCGCAGGCGATCCCGAGGACCTGCGGGGGGCGGCCCGAGGAGGGGTGCTCTTCCGACTGCTTGCAGCGGATGAGTGCGACCGCGTCATAGGTGCCCTTCGGCCGCCTTTGCCGTCTTCTCGTCAGCCGGTAGTGTTGTCGAGCGTTCTGAAACGTTCAGGCGGTCAGGTGGCCGTGCGTGTGGCCGTGGATCACAGTTCTGCGTTGGCCGAGGAGAACCGCGGGAATTGGGTTGAGGTTGAGCCAACGCTTGAAGAGGCATGTCTTTGGTTTCGAACTTTTCGCCGCCATCCCTCGTAATAGGTGTGATGGACGGGGGTGCATACATTGGATGTGGATATCGCTGATTTGACGAAGGTGTACAGGCCGAACAGAGTGGCGCTGTCGGAGGTGAACCTCCACATAGGCGTCGGAATGTTTGGCCTGCTGGGCCCGAACGGGGCTGGGAAGACGACTCTTATGAGGATCCTCGCGACACTCCTGGAGCCTACCGCCGGCAGAGTCAGAGTCTCGGGGATGGACTTGTCGCGAAACAAGGAGGCAGTCCGACGGCGCTTAGGATACTTGCCTCAGAGTTTCGGGCTCTACCCGCGCCTGACCGCTATGGAAACCCTGGATTACATCGGCGCATTGAAAGGTTTGAACAACACGGCAGACAGGCGGGCGCGGGTGCAGGAAGTGCTGGAGACGGTGAATCTGTGGAATGACCGCGATCGCCGGGTCAGGGAGTTCTCAGGAGGGATGCTGCAGAGGCTTGGGATAGCCCAGGCGCTCTTGGGAGATCCAAGTCTCTTGATTGTCGACGAGCCGACAGCAGGGCTTGACCCTGAGGAGAGAATAAGGTTTCGAAACCTGCTGTCGATGATGAGCGGCGACATAGCAGTGTTGCTCTCCACACACATAGTCGCCGACGTAGAATCCATATGCTCCGACATGGCGGTTATACATGAAGGTCGGATCGTGTTCCGTGGCGCTCCTGAGCAGTTGATTGCTGGGGCTCGGGGCAAGGTGTGGGAAGTTCGGTGCCGCCGCGACACGTTCGAAAGATTATCAGAAGGGCCCGAAGTAATAATTATAGGTGCACGCAACGCCGGTGACGTGGTGGAAGCTCGAGTAATCTCCAGGGCCGTACCTCAGCTGGGAGCAGAAGCATCGGTGTCGCAGGCAGCCTGGCCTAGTCTGGAAGACGCCTACGTTGCGCTGATGGGGGCGGTGTGAGATGAGGAATATTGCCCGATATCAGCTGATGCTCATCGCACGTTCGCCACTGTTTATCGTTGCAGTCCTGGGATTGTTGGCAATTGTGACCGTTGGCGCGGTGGACCGCACTGACGGGTTTCCAAGTGCTCCAGTGGAAGTTGCCAGCGCTGCGGTAATGCAAGTCAGTCATATTGCTCTGCTGGTATTCACACTGCTTGCAGCATGGGCTGGAGTGGGTTCCAGGTCTGGGCGGGCTTCAGAGATGACCGATACTTATCTGCACAGCAATACCCAAATGGCGATAGGGCAAGTGCTCGGGCTTACCCTGGCGTTTGCAGTGGTTCAGGTTGCGATGGTGGCATGGGGGACGGGAGTGGTATGGGTCGGGTATGGAAGGATGCCCGTCGATTACCAGGCCGCTGCCAACCTCTGCATCATGCAGTTGTTGCCTGCAGCGGCTATGGCTGCGGGCCTGGGTTATGCCATAGGACATCTTGCAGGCTCACCGGTCGTGGCGTATCCAATAGCTGCAGGTCTTTGGTTTGCTGTGGTACTGGTCGGTATGGAGGCTACTACATTGCCTGAGACCAGATGGCTTGCCGTTCTCGACATGGGGTCTGCGCATGATTTCGATCAAGGTCTCACTGCCCTGGCCATGGCAACTGCGGGATTCTTGGGAGCAGCCGCTGCCGCTGGCCTCGTGAAGAGGGGGCGCGAGGCAGCGCCCGCACGCCGACGGATGTCTGCTGCGGTGCTGGCTGTAGCAGTGATGGCTTTTGGATTAGCATTGACCGCCAGCTGGGTTCTGTGGAGCCCCCGGCTCGCCATATCGCGGAATTCGGCAAAGATGGTTGCTGAGGAGGCAGAGTCCTTTCAAGGGCTGCCACGGGAAGTAATGGGGCTTCGGCCGGCAACGGATGTGCGTTCTTATGATATGGAAGTGCACCTGAGCCCGTCTGAGAGCAGGTTGGCGAATACGGTAGTCATGGAGGTGGCTAACCGGGGAGCGGTTCCTTTGAGTACACTAACGTTTACATTGCGTGGTGAGTTTGAAGTTGCAGGGTGCCAGGTCAGGCAGGAGACTTGGATGGATGCTAGCTATGATCGACGAGCGAGCCTGCTTGAGATCAAGCTGGATACCCCGCTTGCCCCAGGGAGAAGCTGCGATCTGTGCATAGCCTACCATGGCACTGTACGCGATTGGACTCTGGGCAAGTTCATGTCGTTGAATGACGAGCTGAACGGAGTGGTCAGGAAGGATAGAGCATGGCTTCCATCAGGGCTAGCCTGGTACCCCGTTCCCGGGGCGCGACGTACGAGATATGCTGTTGCTGCGAAATCGAAATATGCTGTTGCGAAGCAAGGCGCTGTAGCTACGGCAGAATTGCAAGTGGAGGGGCTGGTGTCCAAGGCTGTATGGGTTGAAAGTTCCCATCCGGCAGCACGCATGCGCGTAGTGGTTCATACGGGAATGGCCCCGCAAACCAAAGTTGACATGGGCATCCCAGGCAAGCTGATGTCTGCAGAAGGCGAAAGCCCAGTGTATAAGTTCGAGTCTGACTGGGTGCGAGATCTTTACCTGGCCGCAGGAGCTGCATGCCCGGATGAGGTAGAGCTTCCCGACGATGCCCGTGCATACCTGGAGCGTAGATGGGACTTCTACGAGTCGCTGGCGCCATCGGGCTGTGACATGGTTGCTACGAACTTGACTCGGAGGAAGGCGCTCCTGGGAAGTACTCCTCTGGCACCCCAGGGGGTGGTTGCGGTAGACGGCAGAGTGGTGCAGCGTCTGGTCAGGAGAGCGCAGGCGGGGCGTGGGAGTGCAGACGACGTTCTGTCGTACGATAGGAATCTGGTGGAGAGCGCTGTGTTGAGCGCCTGGTGGCAAGGAGCGGGAACGCACTGGCACTTCACGGGAGCAGCATCATCCGGTGATGTGAATGTGATCGGCGGAGTGCTTCGATATGCACTGGTGCTCTTCCTTGAGGATAGCGGCGAGCTTTGCATTGCCGATAGTGTGCTGCAGCAAGCGGAACAAGAGCGCAAGCTGGGGTTTGTGCACCCTCGCTCAACGGAAGCGGAGGCCACGTTGCTCCTGGAACAGGCGAGGCAGGATCGCGGGCTCGAGGCGGTAAGACGCGTCTTCTCCTTGCTTAGGGCTGGGCAGGCCGGGCGGGACGGCGTTGTGACCATGGATGACCTCAGGGCAGCTGTTACGTTGGCTGTGGAGGAGGTGGGCCATTCGTGATGAGGTTGAGCAGAATCTGCGCTGAGGTTCGATACGGCGCCAGACTCATGCCCTCATGGATCCATCTGGTGGGCCTTGTTGCTCTGGCAATTGCGTTGGCTGAGGCGACTCCAGGCTGGCCTATAGACTTGCTCGGAGGCGATGATAGGGCACGAGTAGTGGGGATGTCTATGAGAATGGCAGAGGTGTATCTGCCCATGTTGGCGCCGGTCTTTGCAGCTACTGCGCTGGCCCCGGAGCAGATGCATGGATGCGGGGAGCTTGCGGCAACCTGGCCTGGATCGTTACGCAGGACGGTCTTTGGACGACTCATCGTAATCATTGCCGCCCTGTCGGTGCCGACTGTGGCCACTATTGCATGGGCGGTTAGAGTGACGGGCGGGAGGCTGACCGGATGGGAGCTGGTGAAGGCTGTAGTGCCCACTATGTTGGCCCTGATCGGGGCCACATTATTGGGAGCTGTGGTTGGCGGTGTGTTGGGAGGGTTTGGACTGGGGTTTGGCTGGTGGGCGCTTGATCGGCTGACCGGAGGGTCAGTAACCCGGCATTTCTATCTCTTCGGCACTTCCTGGCCTGGCCAGCTGCCGACAACAGCGCCTGTGTGGTTTGGGCCTGGCTCGCAGAAGCTGCTCTTGCTGACCATGGGCAGCCTGCTGTTGTGCCTTGCTTGGGTAGCCGCGGCAAGGCCGGGCGCCTGGCAAGAAAGAAATGGGCAATGAGGCCTGCTCTCTTGCTAACTTGTTGTTACTGGGAAACCCAATGCGAGCATGAGCTGGGTATATGAACGCGAAGAAAAGCACCCCCGGGTATGCTGTGTGCATCAGCCCGGGGGTTTCATCCCATCAACATGTCATATTCGGTAGTATCTTCGTGCACCAATCGTCATTACTGCAAGCACGACTGTTACTATCACGGTACATGCAATCACAATTGCAAGAACTGCCTTTGTGGCGACAAGCAGGGCGGATGCTCCAATCAGCACGCATCCCATTGTGTTGTAGCATACTCGCATCCATCTTGCGAACTTTGCGGCATCGAGCATCTTCTCTTCGGTGTATCCATTAATCAGGTCGAACCTGTGTTTTCGGCCTATGAGATACCCGAAGAGGAGCGACGCTGCGCCTGTAATCGCAAGTATTGCTACGGTGAGAACGATTGGCGTCGTCATTTCTTCCCCAGCTGACGCCCTTTGTCGAATGCAGCAGTGTTGATCTTAAGATGCCGCTCTGGAATGACTTGAGTCAGAGCCTTTTTCCAAGCGTCCTCAGCAAAGGGCAGAACGGTGGAGAAGGCTCCAAGCAGCGCAACGTTCTCAACGCGGATGTTCCCCAGGTTGTCAGCGATGGAGTATGCGTCGGCCCAACGCACATCGATTCCGCGCCTTTCGAGGCGTTCAGGGATGTCATCTGGATACTCTTCCCTGGCTATCAAGATCGGAAGCGACGAAATCTCTCTCTCGTTCGCTACGATCGTTCCTCCCGGCTTGAGGTAGTGTGCAACCCTTGCCGCTTCCATGGTCTCAAAAACGAGCATGAAATCGGCCTGCCCCGGAGCGATGGTCGGTGCATCCACGTCTTTGCCATAGCGCACATGGGTGGTGACGCTTCCGCCACGCTGAGCCATGCCGTGGACTTCCGACATCTTGACGTCGTGGCCTTCATTGAGAAGCAGTTGCGCCAGTACTCTGCTTGCGAGTATCGTGCCTTGTCCGCCTACTCCTGCCAGCATGATGCTAGTCGTACGGGCCATCAGTTCTCACCGCCCTTTTCTATCTGCTTAATTGTGCCGAATCTGCAGACTTGGGCGCAAATGCCACACCCTACGCAGACGGCAGCATCGATGCGCGCCTTGCCATCCTCCACATAAAGAGCCGGGCAGGCTACCTTAAGGCAAACCTTGCATTTTCGACATGCATCTTGGTCGACGTAGTAAGGCGGTTTCCTGACTGCCGCACGCTTCAAGAGGGCGCAGGGCGCCCGGGATACAATGACGGACGGGTGAGGGTCTGCAAGCGAGTCCTCAAGCGTCTTCTTTACCTGAGCGAGATCGTATGGGTCGACAGTGGCAACCCGCTTGATTCCAAACGCCTTGGCGATCTCCTCTGGTTTAGCTTCTGGCGCGGTCTGGCCTGAAAGGGCATACCCCGAGCCGGGATTCTCCTGATGCCCGGTCATTGCCGTAATGCGGTTGTCGAGGATGACGGTTACGAGGCCCACGCCGTTGTAGACGGCATCGAGAAGTCCGGTCATGCCAGAGTGGTAGAAGGTAGAATCCCCTATTACGGCAACCGCTCTTCTCGGGTTCTCCGGGTCCATGATGCCAAAGGCCTTCTGGAATCCGATACCCGCCGAGATGCTGGCACCCATGCATATGCAGGTATCCGATGCTGCGAACGGCGGCAGCGACCCAAGGGTGTAACACCCGATGTCCCCGGTAATCACCACCGGGAGCTTTCCAAGCTCATAGAAGACGCCACGGTGAGGGCATCCGGCGCAGAACATGGGAGGCCTGCCGGTCACTTTTTCCGGGACCGGAGTCTCATCATCGGCTTTTCCGAAAGCCCGAGCCACTATAGACGAATCGAGCTCGCCGACTCGGGGAAGCAGCGATTTGCCTTCCACTTCCATCCCGATTGCGCGAACAGCGTCCTCGATGAATGGATCCAGTTCCTCGATGACTACCAGGCGATCAACTTCTGCTGCAAAGTCGCGTACCAGTTGTTTCGGGAACGGGTAGCTCATGCCCAGTTTAAGATATGAAGCTTCCTCACCGAAGACCTCATGGGCGTAATGGTAAGCCACTCCGCTGCAGATAATGCCCAGCTTCCGGGAGCCCCACTCTACTCGATTCAGCTGCGTTGAGCACGCGTAATCCTCCAGCTTGGCCAGGCGGTCTTCGAGGGCGATGTGGCAGGCCCTGGCTTGAGCAGGCATTAGAACGAATCTCGACACATCCCGGACGTACTCACGCGGCTCGACTTCCACCCGTTCGCCAACGGCTACGGTGGACTTCCCATGGGCCAATCTTGTGGTGATCCTGAAGAGCACTGGAGTTCGGTAAGCCTCGCTCAACTCGAATGCGACCTTGATGTAGTCGAGCGCTTCCTGACTGTTGGAAGGCTCGATTAGTGGCAGCTTGGCTGCTTTTGCGTAGTTCCTGTTGTCCTGTTCATTCTGTGAGCTGTGGCAACCTGGATCGTCGGCGGTGATAATGACAAGCCCTGCGTTGACTCCCATGTAGGCGGAGGAAAACAGGGGATCGGCCGCAACATTCAACCCAACATGTTTCATCGCGCAAAGGGTTCTCAGGCCTGCGATGGAGCCGCCCAGCGCGGTCTCAAGGGCAGTCTTTTCATTCACCGACCACTGGGAGTGGATTTCGTCATATCCGGCGATATTCTCCAGGATTTCAGTGCTAGGGGTTCCGGGGTAGGCAGTGGCGAATCTGACGCCGGCCTCCCAGGCTCCCCGGGCTATCGCTTCGTTTCCAGTCATCAGACTTTTCAAGCGTATCCCTCCCGTATTATCGTGGACCATACGAGTTTTCCACACGGGTTGCTTGAATTCCTCCATGATATGGCTTCATGGGCGGCCTGGCGGGTCGGAGGTCGCCGACAAGGCAGGCCAGCATTGGTCGGCGACGATTGGAGCCGGTGCCGGGCCCGGGCATGAGGCAGGCGAACTACCTATCCATGCCCAGGCCAGGTTGAGGCAGATTGAGCTATGCGAAATCAGCGATGTGAACCGTGAAATACAGATTCAGTCCTGGCTTTTCATGTCCACATCAAGGCCTATGGCGCCAAGGGGCTTTGACGACTTAGGCATCGTGTGGTGGACGGATACAATGTAGCCGTCTTCAATCTCGATAACGCGATAGCCCACCATGTCCATAGGCGCGGCCTGCGCTGTACGCGTGGTTACTATCTTCGCAAGTTCATTCTGTTCAAGCTGGTCAGAATGCCTGTGTCCTGCGAAGATATACCTTGCCCCGTGCTTCTGAATCACTCTGGCCAGCTCTTCGCGGCCGTCATCCATGAAGATCCATCGAACGTCGAAGGGGTTGTGGTGAAGCATGACTGCAATCCTCTTCCCTGCGGAGGATGCGAAATGCAGGTCGGAATCGAGCCACGCCAGCTGGTCTTCGCCTATCACTCCATTGTCTGACGGGTGGGCGGGATGGTCATAGGTGTTGACGAATGCGAAGTGCCAGCTGCCCCAGTCGAATGAATGGTAAAGCGGGCCGAAATGCCGCTGCCAGTAATCAAAGCCGTCTACTCCTCCAACCCTCTGGCCGTCATGGTTTCCCATTACCGCAAATACCGGAAATCTGGCATATTGGTCGAGAATGTTCCACATGTCATCGAAGTCGCGGTGGTAGGTGTCGGCATTGCTTTCCACGAGGTCTCCAAGAAGGACAACGAAGTCCGGCTTGATAACGTTCAACTCCGCGATCGCCTGCAAAAGCAGCGTGTTTCGCGGAGCATCGGGATCGCTGCCCGACGACTTCGGGTTGTTTAGATGGATGTCGGAGACGATCGCGATGACGGAGTCGTCGGGGTCGACATTCGTTACGCTTACTGCGTTGGGCTGCCTGTCAAGGAATAGCGGCGTCGACCCGGCCCATGCGGATACTACGAGGTCATACAGGTTGACCGGAGTCTCGCCGGGGATAGTCGTTTCTATGCAGAACCGGTTGTCAGGCCGGGCCGTGACTTTGGGCTCATTCAAGGAGATAGCTGAAGATTTCGACAAACCGCACTTGGGGACTAGCTCTACTCTGAACTCCAAGCCGCCGGCTGCCGTCAGCATGTCTTCATCCTGCACAGCCAGTTCTATGACAAGCATACCGCCTGGCCTTACGAAGGCGGGCAGAGCAAGCTGGGGAGAGATGATCCCGTCCCCACCCTGTTTGGAATTTGCTTCCGGCTGCCGAGGGGCTGCCGGGGGCGGGGTAACAATCTCACTCTCGGGCGCCGCCGTGAACCTCACGGGCCTGGCTCTCCTGAGGTCGGCAGCATACACATTCCAGCCTTGCTCCAGGTCGGCCGCGAACACAATTCGCCTGCCGTCATGGGAGAAGGAAGGGTATTTCTCGTCCCCGCCAAGATCGGTCACGCGCCACAGATCGCCGGTGTCTATGTCAGCCATCCAGATGTCCCATGTTCCGAAATGGTTTGACATGAATGTCACCCGGGCTCCGTCCTTCGACCAGCGCGGACAGACGGAATCCCCTGACAAGGTTTCGGTGAGGCAGAGTGCATTTTCCTCGCAGGCTGCCGGGTTATCCAGGTTGTCTGCAGGCATTACCCATATGTTGAACCTATTGCTGTTTCTGTCGGATTGGAAGGCAATCCTGGAGCCGTCCGGGGCCCAATCGGGGCAACCGTCATCTGCGAGTGACCGCGTGAGTTGGATGCTATTGCGAGCCCCCCCGTGATCAAGGTCCACGCGCCATATATCCCAATTCCCGGAGCGGTCGGATTGGAACACGAGGCTCTTACCATCAGGCGACCAGCTTGGATATGTATCATAGCTCAGTTCGTCGGTAATCCTCATCGGCTCTGAGTCGTCCGACAGATCCTGGACCCATATGTCCCACTTGCCAAGAAGGTCATCAGGGTTCTCCATGGCGGCATAGGCAATCCTACTGCTATCCGGAGACCATCTGGGAAATGCTTTGGGGCTCTTGTCGAAAGTAAGCTGGGAGTATTCGTTCCCGCCTGCGAAGTTCATGAGAAAGATGTTCGTCTCTGTATTCTCCAACGTGCTGCGGGCGCTCTTGAGCTTTCCCATTGTGAACACGAGACCGCTGCCGTCAGGCTTCCAGTGAGGGTGGATCTGGTCCAAGAATGGGTACTGGGTGCTGGATGCCATTGTGCTCAGCTGGTAGATGCCTTTCTTTGACATGTGGACAGGGTCGAGGATTTCGTACCGGATCTTCGCCGCCTTCATTTCCGCCTCTCGGGAGACGATCTTCCTAGCCGGATCTTCAGTGACAAGTTCCTGAACAGTGGGGCGAATGTAGTAGCCGCTGTGGTAAGGCGGGAAGTCCTGGCCCTGCACCAATACGCCGGTCACTATGGCGTACGAGCCGAATCCTAGATGGGATATGTCGATTCCATGGTAATTGTAGAACTTGACCTGCATCATGCCCTCGGCGTCTTCGATGTTTCCGTCCCGGCTTCCATCGATCCAAAAACCTTGCGTGATTCCCTCGTCATCGTAGCCGAAGAGCCTTCCTTCGACCGTGACGAGCTGCCCTTCCAGGGGTTCCGCTTCGGCAAACGTTGGGTCGGTGAGGAGGGGGGTTCCCTTTAGATTCTGAATGACATCTGAGTTGTGCTCGATAATGACGATCTGCTCAGAACTGGAGGGCATTATCACAGTCGTTCCGTAATCGGTTGTGTAACCCTTGATCGAGACCTTGCCTGTCACCTGAACAAGGTCGCCTGCACTGACATGGGGAACCGTCGTTCCCGGAAGATACACCAGCGCGCCGAGAAGGCGCTCTCGCGAGATGTCGCCCCTGGCCCAGTCGACCAGGGATGTGGACTCCGCGGGCCCTGCAATTGCGAAGTAGTTTGCTGCATTATGCCATTTGCCTGTATCGATAAGCGCTACTCCTTCCACAGTGACCATCTGGTCTATGAGAAGCGGCACTCCTTGTTCATCACACTTACGAAGCTCGGCCAGGCTCACAGGGGTGGCATTGCCGACCTTCGTGCCAGGGGGCGCCTGTGCCGAGCAAGGGCTTGAGAGATTCCAATAGCCTAGCCACGCGGCAAGTGCGAATGCTACGGCCGCCAGAGCCAGCAGTGAAATGCCGAGTTGTTTGGAGAGTTTCATGTCACGGTCCTCCTGTTTTATCGTGGTGCCTTCATGGCTGATAGGTAATGTCGCACAAATGCCTGTCCAAACTTGCTGGGATAAGGACCGGAGTTTGTACGACTATCGAAGCTATTATTGTATGGCCTGCTTTCTAGATTCAGCATATCAAGGACAGTCCTTCCGGTCAATGCCAGGATAGGGCATGGATGGTGTGGAAGTGTGGCACGCGTGCGCCTGGCGGGAAGCGGACGTCGACTTTGACCCGAACGGTTACTTCGAGCATTGGAGTAATTTCCCCACTGCGGCTTGCTCCCTGTCGTCTCTGCATCTTGGCCGCGGCCCACGTTACTCATGACACATGAAGAGTAGGCCAGACTAGGGATGTGACCGGTGCAGCCTGAGACGCGTAACACCGGGCGGAAAGCTATTGACACACATGCCCTATGGGAGTATACTGGAGCCAGTAAATCCTACTGATTCGGTAGGAATTATGTTAGCCCAGCCAAACCCGGGTTTGAGCCAGGAGCTAGGAGCCAGGGTTCGAGATGTGTAATCCTCTTCATCCTGCCCAGAGTTGGATTGGGCGATCATCGCGGGCGGTCATGGAGGTGATTGGATGAAACTGAGCTCACGCACTGAGTACGGGGTCCGTGCCATGATCGAACTTGCTGAGGCCCATGGAGGCGGCCCTGTAGCGGTCCGGGAGGTAGCTGAGAAACAGGGAATATCAGAGAAATACCTTGAGCAGCTCTTTGCAGCTCTTCGCAAAGAAGGCTTGATTGCCAGCCAGAGAGGGGCTCAAGGCGGGTACACTCTGGCAAAGGCGCCCGGAGACATAAGAGTGGGCGACATAGTTCGGGCCCTGGAGGGTCCGATCGCCCTCTGCGACTGCCTTGCGAACGGTGAGGATGACGCTGTTTGCCACAGGATGGGGGAATGCGCGGCGCATCCGCTGTGGGTGAAGCTTCAGGACGGAATAACGTCGATTTTGGATTCAACTACGCTGCAAGACATGATCGCCGGAGCTTCAGGTGATTCGGCGAACGACATGGGGGGCAACAGTGAGGAGGAGAGCCGAGATGAACAGGATTTACCTTGATAATGCCGCCACGACCCCTGTAAGGCGTGAAGTCTTCGAGGCCATGGTCCCGTATCTTACGGACAAGTTTGGGAACCCGTCAAGCATACACTCGTATGGGCGAGAGGCCAGGGCTGCGCTGGATAGAGCCCGGGAGCAGGTGGCGACCGCAATCGGAGCCGCTCCGGACGAGATTATCTTTACGGCCGGCGGGTCTGAGGCCGACAATCTTGCTATTAAGGGCACAGCCCTGGCTATGCGCGGGAGAAAATCGCATGTGATAACAACGGCAGTGGAGCATCATGCGGTGCTGCACCCTGTTGAAACCCTCAGGAAACTGGGTTTTTCCACAACGATACTTCCAGTTGATTCTGAGGGCATGGTCGACCCTGACGATGTCAGACGCGCCATAACGCCTGAAACCCTCCTGATCAGCGTCATGTATGCCAACAACGAAGTGGGCACAATCCAGCCCATAGAGGAGATCTCCCACATTGCCCAGGAGGCTGGCGTGTTGTTCCATACAGACGCAGTCCAGGCCGTTGGCCACATACCGGTAGACGTAGATTCACTCGGCGTTGACATGCTGTCGCTTTCAGGCCACAAGTTCTACGGGCCCAAGGGAGTGGGAGCGCTGTATGTGAGGCGCGGCGTCAGGCCTACACCTCTCCTCGAGGGAGGGGCTCAGGAGCGGAAGCGTCGTGCCGGGACGGAGAATATGGCAGGGATTGTGGGAATGGGTGCAGCGATCGAGCTTGCTGTGGGCGAGCTCGAGGAGATGATCGTCCACGAGGAGGCGCTGCGCGACAAGCTGATACGCGGCCTTATCCAGCGTATTCCTGACGTGAAGCTCAATGGGCATTCCACTAGAAGGCTTCCGAACAACGTGAACATGAGTTTTCTTTATGTGGAAGGCGAATCTCTCCTTCTCAACCTCGATATGCAGGGAATTGCTGCTTCAAGCGGGTCGGCGTGCACATCAGGTTCTCTTGCCCCATCCCATGTTCTGATGGCCATGGGGATTCCTCATGAAGTTGCCCATGGTTCGGTCAGGATGACCCTTGGACGATACACCCGGGAGGCCGACATCGACAGGGTGCTTGATGTAATGCCTGGAATCGTGAATAAGCTTCGCGAGATGTCGCCTGTGTACGTCAAAAGAGAATGCGACATGAAAGACATTTGCGCACACGCACATGCCTGCGATGTTGCACAGCAAAGCAGCGAGTAGGCGCGGCACTGTTGTTGCCTTGCACGGCCGCAGTCAAGTAGCTTTGGGGAGGTGCACGGAGTGTACAGCGAAAAGGTTATGGACCATTTCAGCCATCCGCGCAATGTAGGTGAGTTGCCCAACCCTGACGGAGTCGGGCAGGTGGGGAATCCCGTTTGTGGAGACATAATGAGGGTAGAGATCAAGGTTGATGACGGAATCATAAGCGACATACGATTCAAGACCTTCGGGTGCGGGGCAGCTATTGCCACATCAAGCATGGCTACGGAGATGGTGAAGGGTAAGAGCCTGGCAGAGGCACTGGAGGTGTCAAACAAGGCTGTTGCTGAGGCCCTCGATGGGCTACCTCCTCAGAAAATGCACTGTTCGAATCTGGCGGCCAGCGCAGTGCATGCTGCCATCAAGGATTATCTTGAGAAACATGAAGATATCGATCTTGGCATCGATCCGGCATCAATCAGGATAGATGAGCATGGACATGACGAGTCGGAGGAGGAATAGACACGCATCTGGCACAGGCATTCCGTGATCTGCGGGTCGCAAACGGGCTCCACTGCGGTTACTCTCTCCTTTCCGAGGGAATAATACCTGGTGCAGAAGGGAGGGACCGTAGATAAGAAGACTGTGGAAGATCCTCCTCACGGGGGGCCTTATTGGAGCGGGCATCGGGGTTTTGATGATGATGAACTCATCTCGGTCTGACAAAGAGATGCTGCGCGAGGAAGTGACGAGCGAAACCCCGCTCGGGGTCAGGCGCACGAGAGTCTCCAGGCGGGTCCGAACGATGGCAGAGCCAGTAGTTGAGGCAATGCAATCCGTAGGGCGGCGTGTCACAGGTGATTTGGAAGGCTAATGCGCGATGGTCAGGAAGGACCGGTCACGGGCGTTGCCTGCCCTGGCCGGTCTGTTTGCCGTCTGTGGGGTATTCGTGGGGCCGGGTGCAGGGAAAGAAAAGGCGCATGGAGGCGGGTGAGCGGTTGTAGGAGTTCAGTGCCAGCCTGTGGATTGTGGGGGATGTGGATGTGGCATCGCGAAGGGGCGTGGGGATAGTTCGGGCTCTAGTCCTTGCTGCCCTGGCGCTTGCTGTCATGTTCGTCGCCTACAAGGCGCGACGGGCTTTCATACCGTTTGCGGTCGCCATTGCAATATCCTATCTCATAAGGCCGCTTGTGATGATCGTGGAGTCGCGCGGTGCCCAGAGGTCTGCGGCGATATTCACGGCATACCTCCTGGTGACGGCCGTCATTGGATACTCTCTTGTGTTTGTGCTTCCGCCGCTGGCGACGCAACTGGATGAAATCGTGAGGACCTTTTCGGAGGGAAACAACTCGGGAGACCTCTCCAATCTGGCAGACGTGAGCCCGCCACAGCCGAAGGCGGAAGGAGATGCAGCTTCCAGGGGGGACCCGAAGGCCCAGGAGCGAACCAGGGTTGGACTGGGTGACCTGGTGCATGAATGGGGCAAGAAGGTCACGTTTCTCCCCGAGCGGACTACGACGCGCATGGCCGAAGCAGTTGTGGTCGGCGTTGAGTCGTACATACGGGAGTTTGCTGTGGCAACCAGGCGCGTCGTTTCTGTCCTCATATCACATCTGGGAAGCATCATGATTGCTCCTGTGATTGCCTTCTATCTCACGCGTGACGTGGATGACATAAAGGAACGGTTTGCTTCTTGGCTTCCTGCGGATTTCCGTGACAGGATAATGGGCGCCATATCCGGCATAGACGAAGCTTTGGCCGGCTGGGTAAGGGGCCAGGTCATCATCTGCACCTTTGTCGGCGTGGCTACAGGTACATCGCTGGCCCTTTTCGGCGTCGAATACGCACTTCCCATAGGTATACTAGTTGGAATCCTTGAGATAATACCATATTTTGGGCCATTACTCGGCATGATCCCGGCTGTGCTCATGGCTGCTCAGAAGTCAACATTGACAGCGATCATAGTAGCGCTGGTGTTCACCCTGATCCAGCAGGTGGAGTCGGCCGTCCTCTCCCCGAAGATTGTGGGGGACTGTGTGGGCTTGCATCCGCTGGCCGTCATAGGCGCTCTTCTGGTGGGGGGTGCCCTGTTTGGAGTAATAGGAGTGCTTCTTGCGGTACCTGTAGCCGCGGTCCTTTTCATACTGGGAGAGCGGCTCCTCCTAGGTGCTGATTGAAGTTGCGTCTTCGTTACAACTCCCCCGGGTAACTCGCAAAAGGTATGTTGGCCTGGTTGAGCGGCCAGGCTCCAAATTGCGGGCAATGCAGGCGCAGGGATTGTGTAGGAACTGACCGAGGCTTACCTGGATGCCAAATACGCGTCTATCGGGTATTATGGAGCAAGCTAATCAATAGCGCAGAAAGCCATTGAGACTGTCCTGGCCTGCAAGATGTGGGTGCAAAGGATAAGCAGTGTGATTGTGGAATAGAAAGCTGCGCGCCAGGTGCTTGGCGGACTATTATGACGATTCACCTGCATGCCGCGGGTGGCCTATGTGAGGAGGAGTAATTCATGAAAGCAGAAATAGTCAACGTGGGCGGCCTTACTATGCTCGCCAAATCCGACACGAACCACTGGGTCGTGATGGATAGCAACAGGGAAGGCAAGAGTGCTGCAGCTGCCACTCCCATGGAAATGGTCTTGTTCTCCTTTGGGGGTTGTTTCTCGATGACGGTGAAGTCGTTGCTTGAGAAGAAGAGGCTTGATGTGGGGAAGATGTCCATGGAGATCGAAGCGGAACGGGAACCGGAGCCGCCGACTGTGTTTACCAAGATTCATGCTCTCCTGAAGTTTGAGGATAGCGGTGTTAGCGAAAAGGACGTAGAGTGGGCGGTCGACCTTGCCCGGTCCAAGTATTGCCAGGTAGATGTGATGCTGGAGAAGGCGGTGGACATAGAGGTCGCCTGGGAGATTCTGTAGCGGAACGCTCTTCCAGGCGAGACTGGACGCAAAAAGCGCACGGAGGCTGTATCGGGGCGTGCCACGATGACGGGTCCCGGGATGACTGGGACTGGAGGCGTTTGGCGCTGGGGTTGTATTGTGAACGCACCAGCGTTGTGATAATGTACCATAATGGATCTACCAGAGTCAGCAGAAGCATCCGGGCTACACTGCAGGGGCTTCCTAGATGAGGTGTAAACTGTGAAAACCGATGAACTAAGGCAAGCGTATCTCAAGTTTTTTGAATCAAAAGGGCACAAGATACTGCCGTCGGCGCCGCTCATTCCGGCGGGCGACCCAACCCTGCTTCTGACAGCTGCGGGGATGGTCCCATTCAAGCAGTACTTTCTGGGTACGGCACTTCCTGAGCACAAGCGCGTCGCAACGTGCCAAAAATGCGTGCGAACCGGCGATATAGATAATGTAGGGAAGACAACTCGCCACGGCACCTTCTTTGAGATGCTGGGCAACTTCTCCTTTGGCGATTACTTCAAAGCCGAAGTCATACCCTGGGCATGGGAGTTTGTCACCGAGGTTTTGGGGCTGGCCCCAGAAAGCCTGTGGATAACTATATACCTTGATGATGACGAAGCTTTCGACATCTGGCACGATGTAGTGGGTGTTCCGGCAGACCGCATCCTCAGGAAAGACAAGAAGGACAACTTCTGGGAGATAGGGGTCGGGCCCTGTGGCCCATGTTCTGAAATACACATTGATCGTGGAGCCAATGTGGGATGCGGGTCCCCCGAGTGCAACCTTGACTGTGATTGTGGCAGGTTCATTGAACTCTGGAACCTTGTCTTTATTCAATTCCATAAGGACGAAGATGGATCCTACACCCCTCTTGAGCGGCCAGGGATCGACACGGGAATGGGGCTTGAGAGAGTCGCGGCGGTGCTTCAGGGAGCAGAGACGATTTTCGACACTGACGAGACCCGGATCGTGCGCGACAGAGCGGCTCAGCTTGCCCACGTCGAATACGGGGCCGACCCCAATACTAACGTGGCGATCAGAGTAATCACTGATCACATTCGTGCGGCTACATTCATGGCTCTAGACGGGATTGTCCCTATGAATGAAGGGCGCGGGTATGTTCTGCGTCGGCTGCTCAGGCGGGCTGCCCGATATGGCAGGCTGATTGGGATCGAAGGATCTTTCCTTCCCATCGTTGCGGAGGCTGTAATTGGTGCAATGGCATCCCCTTATCCGGACTTGGACCGGGATCGGGAGCGCATCCTGAAGACCATAGCCCTTGAAGAGGAGCGGTTCGCCGTTGCGCTTGAACAAGGGTCTGCAGTGCTGGAGTCGGTCATTGCAAGGATTGAGCAGGATGGCGGGAATACGCTTCATGGGGATGACGCATTCAAGCTTTACGACACATACGGTTTTCCCTTTGAGTTGACCGAAGAGATAGCCGAAGAGCGTGGCCTTAAGGTCGACAGGGACGGTTTCGATGAGGCAATGGAGGCTCAGAGAGAGCGGGCACGAGCTGCGCGAGGCGACAACAGCTACCTGGACGAGAAGAGCGAGAAGTACCATGAGGCAATCGGGGACTTGATTACAGAGTTTGTGGGATATGATGAATTGGCAGATAGCGCGGAAGTTGTGGCGATCCTCGGGGCCGATGGTACGAGCCTTGACAAACTCTCAGAAGCAGAGCAAGGCGAGGTAGTAATCAGCAGGACTCCGTTCTACGCGGCCAGTGGCGGGCAGCAAGCTGATACAGGGATGATAGTCTCGTCGAGAGGCGCTGCGGCCAGGGTAGTCAGTGTCAGCCGTCCCTTCGGAGAAGTAATATCCCACGAGGTCAAGATGGCGAAGGGCACGCTAAGCGTGGGGGACAGAGTCATGGCATACGTCGACGTAGACCGCAGAACTGCCACCATGCGAAATCATACGGCTACGCACCTGCTCCATGCGGCTCTCAGGCAAGTTCTCGGAGACCACGTGCAGCAGGCAGGTTCCTATGTAGACAGCGAACGGCTTCGGTTCGACTTTTCCCACTTTGAAGCTGTAGGTCGCAAGGAGCTTGACCAGGTGGAGCTTCTGGTCAATCAATGGATAATGGCCGATATTCCTGTTGAGGTCAGAACTACTACGCTTGATGAGGCCCACAGGCTGGGAGCAGTAGCCCTGTTCGATGAGAAATACGGAGATGAAGTACGAATGGTCGGCGTCGGCGATATGAGCCTTGAGCTATGTGGCGGAACCCATGTGTCGCGGACGGGGGAGATCGGCCTGGTGAAGATAGTGTCAGAGGGCGGAATCGCAGCAGGTGTTCGCAGAATAGAGGCGCTCACTGGCTATGCATCGCTGCGACGCTTCAATGAGGCAAGCGACATGCTCGGCAGGATATCGGAGCTTCTTAAGGTTTCTGAGGACATGATCATTGAGCGCACTGAGAGACTCCTGGACGATGTGAAGGAGGGCGAGCGCGAGGTAGCGCGTTTGCGCCAACGCCTTGCTTCCGGAGGCGTCGACTCGTTGATATCCGGCAAGATCATGGTCGACCAAGTGCCTGTGGTGGCTGCGTCTGTAGATCTGGCAGACCAGGAAGCGCTGCGCAACCTGGCAGACGGCGTTCGCGAGAAGCTCGGATCAGGCATAGTGCTGCTTGGATCGAGATCGGGAGAGAAGGTTCTTTTTGTTGCTACCGTCAGCCAGGATCTTGTGAAACAGGGCTTCAATGCAGGTTCCATAGTCCGTGAAGCGGCAAAGGTTGCCGGCGGCGGAGGAGGCGGTCGGCCTGACATGGCGCAAGCCGGCGGCCGAGATGTTTCCAGGCTGGAAGAGGCTCTCAAAGCAGGTGTTGATGTAGTGCGGGCGCATCGGGCGTCCTGATATGGAAAGACTAAAATGAGCCCGGGGTGGTGTTTTTTATGACTGGGAAATGGGATGAAACCGTTAAGTACCCAGCTGTTGAGGTGGAGCAGGAAGTAACGCCGGTGAAAAAGGCTCTCACCGAAGTGACAGTTGCGCTTGAAGAGAAGGGGTACAACCCCGTGAACCAGCTCGTGGGTTACCTGCTCTCGGGCGATCCGACATACATTACGAGCCACAGAAATGCGCGCAACATCATTCGAAAGGTGGAGCGCGACGAGATCATAGAGGAGCTGGTTCGGAGTTATCTCAGGAAATAGTGACCGAGAGGCGCCCCGAAGCCGGGCGCCTTTTCTCTTCCGCAGAGCCGCAGTGCGTGCAGTGACTGCCGCTGTGCTCCTGTGCGCAGTACGGGTCCACGCCGCGCCTCTCTCCGAGGCCCCGGGCAAATTCGGGCTTGAGCCGCCCTCGAGGCGCCGCGCTGCCATAGTCATAATAGCGGACGGTTTTTCCCTTCGGCAAGCCCGGGAACACGGCGGGCCCACGCTTCATTCATTCCTCGATTCAGCATCTATAGGCATTGCCAATTCCCGGACAGCAGACGGAGGCGACAGGCTTCTTTCAGCCATTTCCACCCTCGGAGCCGGGCGTAGAATGGCTGCCCGCCACTGGGCGGGTTATGGGCTGCGCGGCGACGAGATCATTGGCAGCGAGAGGGCCCGCGATATCTACTTGCGCCGTACTGGTTTGAAAGCAGACGTGTGTGGTAGAGAGATTCTCTGCCTGGGATACCCTGAACTTGAGATTATGGGAAAGGATTCACCTTATCAGGGCAGGCCTGGACTGATCGGCGAGTCGCTTCGCCTGGCTGGCCTAGCTGCGGCTGCAGTTGGGAATTCTGATGCGGGCGAGGTAGCAGCGCGGCCCGCAGTGATCCTGGCCATGGATGCGTCAGGGCGCGTCACAGGTGGCGCAGTGGGACCGGAAGCGAATGCGCTTGATCCTGGTGCTCCCTTCGGCATCTCGTGTGATGTGTTTCGGATGGCGCAGG